>Ga0160182_101633_pt1 | contig 11102 bp, 9 predicted proteins | sample met14sa_FD_108561 | JGI IMG/M metagenome (GOLD analysis project Ga0160182, IMG submission 108561) | Synthetic bacterial communities of pure cultures from sediment of Lake Washington, USA, under high oxygen condition - MT... | ecosystem: Engineered > Modeled > Simulated communities (microbial... >... | reverse complement strand
TCGCGGATTTTAAAGCCTATCTTCTCGTTTCTCAAGTCAATTTTGACTCTAAGACCTTGTTTTTCAAGTTCTCGCCGCACCTGCTCCGCATAATCGGCATGGCGGTCGGTGATATTCATCACCATCACCTGCACTGGCGCCAACCATAGCGGAAAAGTTCCGGCATATTGCTCGATCAAAATTCCGATGAAACGCTCCAAGGAGCCCAGTATTGCCCGATGCAACATTACCGGCACATGCCTGGCGCTATCTTCGCCTATATACGAGGCATCCAGCCTTTCCGGCATCGAGAAATCGACTTGTATAGTACCGCATTGCCAGACCCGACCTATACAATCTTTCAAGGAAAACTCTATTTTAGGACCGTAGAAAGCACCTTCGCCCGGCTGCAATTGCCAATCCAGGCCTTTATTGTTCAAGGCCAATTCCAGCGCGCTTTCCGCCTTATCCCAGACCGCATCGTCGCCGACTCGATTTTCCGGACGAGTTGACAGTTTGATAATCACTTCCTCGAAACCGAAATCCTTGTATACCTCAAACAACAGATCGATAAACGTGGAGACTTCGGATTGAATCTGATCTTCGGTACAAAAGATGTGCGCATCGTCCTGCACAAAATTCCGGACCCGCATCAAGCCATGCAGAGTGCCGGATGGCTCGTTACGGTGACAGGAGCCGAATTCAGCTAGGCGCACCGGCAAATCCCGGTAACTTTTAATACCTTGATTGTAAATCTGAATATGGCAAGGACAGTTCATCGGCTTCACCGCATAATCGCGGCTTTCCGAATGCGTGGTGAACATCATCGCACTGAATTTATCCCAGTGACCGGATTTTTCCCACAGCGTGCGATCAACGATTTGCGGGGTTTTGACTTCGCCATAGCCATTGACGCGCAATTTCTCGCGCACGTATTGCTCGATCTGCTGATATATGGTCCAACCCTTGTCGTGCCAGAACACCATGCCCGGCGCTTCTTCCTGGGTATGAAACAAATCCAGGGCCTTGCCGATTTTACGATGATCGCGCTTTTCAGCTTCTTCCAGACGATGCAGATAAGCGGCTAATTCCTTAGCATCGCCCCAGGCAGTACCATAAATGCGTTGCAGCATCTCGTTCTTGGAATCGCCGCGCCAATAGGCGCCGGCAATTTTCATCAATTTAAACGCTTTTAATTTGCCGGTGCTGGGCACATGCGGACCGCGGCACAAGTCGGTAAAGTCGCCTTGTTGGTATAAAGACAAATCTTCATTGGCAGGAATCGAAGCGATAATTTCAGCTTTGTATTTCTCGCCTAAACCTTCAAAAAACTTTACGGCTTCGTCGCGCGACAACAGCGAACGGCTAACGGCAATATCTTGCGCAACCAGTTCCGCCATTCTCTTTTCGATAGCCGTCAGATCTTCAGGCGTAAAGGAACGCTCAAAGGCAAAGTCGTAATAGAAACCGTTTTCTATCACTGGACCGATGGTTACCTGCGCTGAGGGGAATAACTGTTTGACAGCCTGAGCCAGCAAATGCGCTGTGGAGTGGCGGATCACATCAACACCCTCCTCGTCCTTGGCAGTGACGATTTGCAAACTCGCATCGGAATCGATCAACGTGCCGGCATCTACCAATTTGCCATTTACTTTACCTGCCAACGTCGCTTTAGCCAGACCCGTACCAATAGACAGGGCCACATCCATTACAGATACCGCTTGGTCGAATTGACGCTGAGAGCCGTCGGGCAAAGTGATTACAGGCATTTTCGATTCCACAATAAAAAAAGCACCGTCATGCGGTGCTTTATGTTTTGGTAGGCGCGAGTGGACTCGAACCACCGACCCCCACCATGTCAAGGTGGTGCTCTAACCAACTGAGCTACGCGCCTAAAGTCTATCGTTCGAGCCGCGCATTATAACGACCTAAACCGTTTATGCAAGCTTTTTCTATAGCAACAACGGTTCAAGCTGTAGCAGTTAAGATAGATCCCTTGGCACCAGAGGCCGGAGTGTTACTCTCACGATTACCTGACAACTTGTTTAAAAACTCCAACAAAGTCGGTTTTTTACCATTCGCCGGAGCTCCCAACACGTTCACTAAATCGTTAAAACTATCTTGCAATTCTTTATATTTGCCACCAGTTTGACCAGTAGCATCACCCAAAGCCGCGATCAAATTTTGCAAATTATCGGTGAATTTACCATAGCCATTTCGACCTACTGCTTTGTCGCCATGCCGACCGTCATCGTCGGAGCCGTGACGACGATCAGCACTGTATTTCAAAGCCTGACGCAAATCGTGCAAGAAGCTGTGCAACGCTTGGCGTACATCGGCAACAGTTGCGCGTGGCGCGGCAGTAGGTGTGGTCGTTGCAGATCCGTTGGTCGTCGTTGCTTGCGTACCCGCATTATTCGTTACGCTAGTTGACGGTGTCGCAGCCGTTGTCTGTCCGGTTTGCGCCCTACTCGTTGTTGCAGGCGTCGGTGTAGTCGCGGCCGATGCGACCTGCTTTTGCGGCGTTTGAGCAGCACTTGCATCGCCTTGCGCCGCTGTAGCCGGTTGCTGCACACCGCTTTGTTTCAATACCTGCCTTAAATCCTGCAAAAAGGTCTGCAACAATTGCCCAAGATTGGATGAATTATTTTGACTACCGCCAGCATTGCTCTCAGTAGTGTCATCGGCGGCAGAATCACTATTACCACCAGGAATATTCAATCCAAAACTTTGCAATGTTTGTATGACATTGCGCATGAACGCCCCACCACTATGATGATGCCCATGCTTCTCCCCTCTCCCGCTTACCGCCGGACGCTCTTGATCGTCATCGTTGTGCGTACTTTTGGTGCTGGATATGCTGATGGTGGTTTGCGATACATACAATGATGTTGTCAATGAATTGATCGTAGTCATTAGATTCACCTTGACGCTGCATAAAAACAAATGGCGGATAGCCAAAGTCAGGACAGATTCAAATCACTTCCTATATTTTGGCGATTACAACCATGCCGTTTCTTTTAGCGGCAGAAATTTTGTGAACTTTAGCTAACTATCCAAAAAAAAGACCCCACACGCTTGACTGAAAACAAAACCTTGCAAACAAATCTTGCTAAGACATTCCGAAGCACTGTTACTAACCAATTTCCGCCTAAATTCCCAGCCAGTTTTGTGGGCGTAAAAATGTGTCGTATAACCGGGCTTCCGGACTACCTGATTCAGGCTGCCAATTGTATTGCCAGTGCGCGACCGGAGGCATGGACATCAAAATCGATTCGGTCCGCCCGCCAGATTGCAGCCCGAATAGAGTCCCCCTGTCGTACACCAAATTAAACTCGACATAACGCCCACGCCGATACAATTGAAAATTACGCTCCCGGTCGCCATAGACCGTGTCTTTACGCTTTTGCACGATGGGCAAATAGGCATCCAGGTAATGATCGCCAACACTCTGCATAAATGCAAAAGCTTGAGCAAAATCGGGCTCGTTCAAATCGTCGAAAAACAACCCGCCGACGCCACGAGTTTCGTTGCGGTGCTTTAAAAAGAAATATTCATCGCACCACTTTTTATAACGTGGATACACATCCTCACCAAACGGCAGACAAGCCTGACGCGCCACTTGATGCCAATGCAACACGTCTTCTTGGAAAGGATAAAACGGCGTCAAATCGAAACCACCACCAAACCACCAAATAGCCGGCTCACCGTCTTTTTTGGCGATAAAAAACCGCACATTGGCGTGCGAGGTCGGCACATAAGGATTGCGAGGATGCATCACCAGGGACACGCCCATCGCTTCAAATTGCCGATTGGCTAGCTCGGGACGTTTGGCGGTTGCCGATGGCGGCAGATGACTGCCAAACACGTGCGAAAAATTAACCCCGCCTTGCTCAAATACCTCACCATTCGCCAACACCCGCGAACGCCCACCACCACCTTCGGCGCGTTCCCAGGCATCTTCAACGAAGCGCGCGGTGGGTTCTTCCGCTTCTAAAGCAGTGCAAATTCGATCTTGCAACTTCAGCAAATACGTTTTAACTGCGGATATATCGTTCTCAATCATGATAAAGCACTGTCCCGTCGATAGTAATTTTACTCAGCAACCGCTATGCGGCAGCCCTCTGAGCGCAAATTACCACAATAAGCATTCCGCAAACACTTAAGTCGGTTCTCCGGAAAACCCCGGCAGCACCCGATAAAGTGCGGAACGCTATGTTATTTATCTAAGAAATTGTTAGCCGAGCGCACCAAAATTCGATTGCACTATTGGCTTGATGTTTCCCGATGTACAATCTGCTTTTTATTCCTTGATAAAAGTGTGGATACATTATGGGATTTGAAGAACTAGCAGCGCTTAGAGATGAACTTGCCAAGCAAGCAGCTGCCAATAAACCGGTAAAACGAGAAAAAAAGATAGCGGAGAAATCGCCTATCAAAAAGACCGGCAAAGCTGACGCGCTAGTCGCCATTATCGGCTTGCTGCAAAAGAATTTTCCCTTGGCATTTCCCAAAAAAACCCGCTGCCAAACTGCCCTTAAAAATAGGCATCCACAAAGACATCCTGGCCCATGCCGATCAACTCGGTGCAGATAAAAACCAACTCCGCACCGCACTGAAGGCCTGGTGTTGGGGACATCGATACTGGGATTGCCTGACAGAAGATGCCGTCAGAGTGGATTTGCAAGGAATGCCGGCCGGCCAAGTAACAAAAGCAGATGCTGAACAAGCGAGCAAATTAAAAGCGCAACGGCGGAAACAGCCAGAAGCCGTCGAAGCATTACCTACAGGGTCAGCATAAGTTTTTCTCATAAAGAGATTGCACACACCAGGATAGCGCGACTTCAAACTATTGATTTTCCAAGACTTTAAAGCACGTATAAGCACCGAAACAAGTTATTTCCAAAGCCTGCTTGCCGATGCGACAGCCCGTCCCCATCCAAATCTCAGAACCAATCGATACGCGCTTAGCACCCAAAGTTGTCTCGGGTGCTTACCGACCTTGTCAGTTCCCGGAAAATTTTTGTCATAAACCCTGAATAAGCCATTAGAATGCGCAAATATTCTGCAAAAATATTGTGGAATCACAACGTATCGACTGCAACATTTGCGTCGTTTTCTTCGCGCGATCACGCCTTAGGTTAATCCCCCCAAGGCAACCTCTTCACGACCAAGCCCAAAAAGCAAAAGTCGGCAACACAGAGCCTTAAAGCCCCTCGGCATCTGCCAGGCGTTACTCTTATACCCTTTTCAAACTCCGACACTGGATCGCAGTTTACCCGATCCTAGATTATTCCCAGGGGGAATTATGTGTTGGAGTGGCGAGGCATCAGCCGCGCTTGCCTTAACCGGCTTTGCGAGCACTGCTTTTTTTTATCGGCGCGGCGAATCCCAGGTCTTATGCCTGGCACTGGCCTACTTTTCCCTGATGGAATTACTACAGGCCTATACCTATTCGGTGATAGACCAATGCCTAAATCCGAACAACCAGATTGCTACGTTTTTGGGATATATGCACATTGCGTTTCAACCGTTTTTTGTCAACGCAGTAAGCATGCATTTCATCCCGGAACCGTCACGAAAACGCATCGCGCCGTTTGTCTATATCTTGTGCTTTGCAGCGGCCACTGTTTTTATGATGCGAATTTATCCGTTCCAATGGAGCAGTTTTTGTTTTGACCACTACTATCAATTTCTACCGGGTACTCAACTCAAATTCTTAATGCCCTTTTGCGGCACGGAAATTTGCTCAACATCCGGACAATGGCATATTGCCTGGGCCATACCGGCCAGCGGCAGTATTCAGATGGCTAACAGTTACGTATACGCTACCTTTTTGATGCCATTGCTTTACGGCTCATGGAAACTGGTGTTGTATCATTTCACGACCGGCCCGCTGTTGGCCTATTTGACTACCAACGATATGAACGAATGGGCTGCCGTATGGTGTCTATATTCGATAGGGCTGCTGCTATTGCTAATTAAAACACCCATCCGCCACTATCTGTATGTAACCAACTGGTACGGTTGCCGGTATCCGCAGTTTTTTAAATAAGTTGATCAATTAACCGCACATCCCTCAAGTTTGTTGAAGGTTCAAGCCGACTAGGAAATAATGCACAAAAGGGTAGTTCTATACTGACAGCCAATCACTGACAATGCCCGCATAAATCTCAAACTACCCAGCCATGGACACAGATAAAATCTTCCGCAAAGGCGTGTTTGCAATCCCCATAGGAATTTTCGGCGTATCCTCGGTTTTAACTTGCGCTCAAGCGGAATGGCATGGCGAACTGACGTTTCTCAGCGATTACTTATACAGGGGCTATTCCAAGAATCGCGGCAACCCGCTGGCTCAGGCGCATATCGATTACCAGGATGCTATGGGCTGGTTCGGCGGCGTAGGCGTTTCACAAGTCAGCTTCGACGACCGTCGCTATAAAAACCATGCCGATGTCGAAATCAAACCCTATCTGGGTTGGAGCTTGCCGTTAAATCGCGACTGGCGTACTGAACTCTCAGTAACCGGCTATCTGTTTGACGGCAAGATTTTTGGGAAATATGCCGATTACGCCGAATTTTACGCATCCCTACACTATCAGGACTGGCTCAGCGGCACCGTGTCCGTTGCGCCTAACGCCTATCGCCGCGACGCCACTGTGCTGAATTACGAACTCAAATATCGCCGCGACATTCTCGACAACCTACAATTTTCAACGGGATTGGGCTACTACCAAGCCAACAAACTATTGGATGAGGATTATTTTTATTGGAATGCTGGGGTCTCCTGGTTCATCACCCACAATCTGGCACTAGACTTACGCTACGCTGACGTTCATCTGGACAATCATCACGCAGATACCCATCACCACGAGTTTTATCCACGCTTACAGGACAACAAGTTTTTAATCTCCGTGACCGCCGGATTTTAAATAAATTTCCCGCCTTTGAACCTTCCGGCCTCGCTGCGGAATACACTCGCACACCAAGCTAAAATCACCGGAACCCAGGTTTGAGCCATGCTGCGTTTAGTCCCTAACTTACATCGACCACCCATGCCCGAACAGCCCCAAATCGGCTCGGACGAGTACGCCCTGCTGCAACGTATCGGCGAAGGCGATACCGCTGCATTCGAAGCCTTCTACAAAAACTACTATCCAAGGTTGTTTCGATTCATCTTGCGCATGACGCGCCAACCCGAAGCGGTGGAGGAATTGATACAGGAGACCTTGCTGGTGGTTTGGGAAAAACCCCAAGGCTTCAATCATGAAAGCAAAATTTCCACCTGGGTATTCGGCATCGCCTATCACAAAACCTTGAAAGCCATGGCCAAAAGCGCCCGGCGTAACAACGATGTCGACATAGACGACTTGACCGAATCCATGGGTGATCCAACCGCGAATCCAGCAAATAACTGGGAAAACGAGGATTGGTTAAACTATGCCTTGGCCACTTTACCGCCGGACCAACGCGCCGTCATCGAACTAACCTTTTACCACGGCTTGTCTTATCAGGATGTCGCCAGAATCCTCGATTGTCCGGAAAATACCGTCAAAACCCGTATGTTTCATGCCCGCAGGAAACTGCAGGTTTTTGCCGACGCACAGGAGAAATAAGGCCATGAACTCACAGATTTCCTCATCCACTACTTCCCATTCGGACATCGTGTTGTTACTGCCCTGGTATGTCAATCAAAGCCTGACAGTTAACGAACGCCAACAGGTAGACCAACATTTAAAAAGCTGCCTAGTCTGCAGACGCGAACTGCTAACTTTGCAAAAACTTGCGGCAGCCGTGCAACAAGCAGCCGACCTGGACATAGCCGCTGAAGCCTCTTTTGCCGGCCTGCGTGCCAAAATGCAAATAGCCAGTCAAGTCCCGCGTAGCAAACAGACCGACATCCCAAGCGAACAACTGGGTGGCGGCAATATAAAACCATTCAGCGCGGGCCAGGGATTTTGGCGAATCGCCAGCAATACCGGTAAAGGTCTGGCTATTGCCGCGTCCTTGTTATTGGTCACCCTGCCGGCAGCCGTCCAATACCTACGGCCGGCCAACACCTCCGATTATCACACGCTGTCAGCGGCCAAACCGGACGCCAGTGCGACCGGTCAGATGCGTGTGGTATTTGCAAAGAATCTGATGGAAAAAGACATAGACGCCGCGCTTAGCCAAATTGGCGGGATACGGGTAGATGGACCGAACAGCGTCGGCGCCTATACTGTCAAAATCGCGACCGGCAAGCCCGATGCCGACATGGCCGGCGCCTTGGCGTTGCTGCGCAGCCGACAGGATGTCATGCTAGCCGAACCGATTTTACAACCATAATCGATCATGAAATTAGTGCGCTTAAATCTGTTTATTTGCTTGATCGGGCTGCTTAGCGCCTGCGCGAGTACCAGCGATTTATCGCGACTAGGCGACAGCACAACTGCCGAAGAGCGGCGTCTGCTCGTCACCTTTACCGACCGCAGCATTGACCGCGCGTTGCCCGCCAACAGCTTGGACGGTTATCGCTTGCGCGGCCATTACGGCAACTCCGGCTGGAGCGAACATATTGCGCAGGAACTGGCCGAGCGTCACCATTTACAGTTCGTCGCCCAGTGGCCGGTGACGACCTTGGGCGTCAGCTGCGTGGTGTATGAGGTACCGGACAGCCTGCCCGTGCAACAGGCAATAACGGAGTTGCAACAGGACAGCGACGTGTCGTCCGTCCAGCAAATGCATAGCTTCCAGGTTTTAGGTAAACAAGTTGCGCCGACTCAAACCTACAGCGACCCGTATCTGCATTTACAAACCGGCTTCAACGCCCTCGGCATAGCCGATTTGCACCGCACCACCACCGGCAGAGGCGTGCGTATTGCCGTGATTGATACCGGCGTAGATACCGAGCACCCGGACTTACGAGGCCGGATCAAGTATTCGGAAAACACCGCACCGGAACCCAGCGATCATAATTTGGCCGACATTCACGGTACGGCGGTAGCCGGCGTATTATCCGCTCATCCCAACAACGGCATAGGCATAGCCGGTATCGCCCCCGAGGCGGAAATCTTGGCATTTCGGGCCTGCTGGCCGGAGAAACCCAATGCCTTGCCGGCACATTGCAACAGCTTTACCCTAGCGTTGGCCTTGAATCAGGCTATCAGAATGAATAGCCATATCATCAATCTGAGCCTGAGCGGCCCCGAAGACCCTTTAGTGCAACAGTTAATCGAGAAAGCGTTGTCCAAAGGCATTATCGTGGTTGCGGCAGTCCCTAGCCAGGACCAAAGCGGTGGTTTCCCGGCCAACATCGCCGGTGTGATAGCCGTTGGTCAGGAAAACAACGGCAACCACCAGCAAATAGCCGCACCTGGTAAAGACATTCTGACCACCGTGCCGCACCAAGCCTACGACTTTATGAACGGCAGTTCCTTCGCCACACCGCATGTGGCCGGCATGGCCGCTTTGCTGTTGCAATTGCATCCGGACTGGAAAGCGGCAGACATCAAACGCCGGCTGGGCAACGACGCCTCGACCGCCAATTTACTGGATTCGAGCACCGCCCTCGCCGTTCCAGAGCGCGCTCACTGATCTTCACAAAAGTCGCCGTCAAGGATTGCCCTTATCCGCCGACTGATTTCGGCCGCGCCGTTAATCGCTATGGCCTGCTGCGGATAAGCCTGATTTATCGTTTCTCTGATCTTGATACTAAGCCGTTCCGGCGGCAGATCGTTGTCGGTTAACGGAAACACAAACCCCTTGCCGGCCAGTTTTTCAATCCGCAGCCCTTGCTCGCTATTGCCGGCGTAAGGATACGCCAACGCCGGCGTGCGGGTGCTGATCACGTCCATCAATGTATTGTCGCCGCCCAGACTGATCGACAACGCCGCAGACTGTAAATTTTCCTGAAAGTTGTGCAAAAACGAGACGACTTGGACATTAGGACTGCTGACCAGCGCTTGCAATTCAGCGATTTCGGTTGCCGAAGCTCGGGAGCTGGTAATCACTAAAAATTGATATTCCGGCAGCAGCGGCGCGGTCCGGATCGCGGCGCGCAACAGCGATTTACCGATTTCGCCGCCGCCTTGGCTGACCACTATCCGGTTCCGTCTTACTGGCCAGCTTGTTGGCGGTGGCGGGCTGACGTAGCCCACGTAAACCAAACGGTCGGCAATTTCGGCGGTCAAGCTAAAGGTTTCCTCGAAGCGGACAATATTCGGATCGCCACGCACGAAAACGGTATGGATATGCTCCCGCACCAGTTTCACCATGCGCCTTTCTGCGTCTAGCGCTGCCGGCACCAAAATTTCCCGCACAAAACAAAAAATCGGAATCGCCCCGCAGCGCTGTCTGACCTTGGCAAATAAACCCAGAATCTCTTGTTTCAAGCGGCGCCGGCCGAACGGGAAAAACTCGACTATTACCGCATCGTAAGGCCAGTTTACAAATTGCTCGATAGCCGCCGCCCGTTCAGCCCAGATACGTTCGATAGGCTCATCGCTGTCCGGTGCGTATAGTTCGTCGCTGGCACTATCGATCAAAATCGTCGGCAAACGCAGATGCCGAAATCCCGGCAATTCCGGCATCTGCTGTAGGCCTTGGCCACCGTGGATCAAGTCCACATCGGCGTAAGCCGACAGCTCGCGGATCACCAACAAGCTGCTGGTCAAATGCCCCAGGCCAACCAGGCTTTGGCAATAAAACAGCATTTTGCGGCGCTTTGCAGGCATGGCAAACAAGCCGCTAAAAGCTGTATTTAAAGGTCAGGTCGAGCTGGAAGGAGTTATTCCCTTCCAACGCGCCGAACGCCGGGCCGGCCATGAAGACCGAACCGGCAAATTGCACCTGCAAATGCTTCCATTCGTCCAATGACAACACCAGATCAAACTCGTCGCCCAGCGTGCCGCTGCGGCCGTTGGGCGTGGCGCGAATTCGCGAATCGCGAATCACCGACGACGGCGTAGCCTGTTCGTAGTGGTGGTAAAGCAAATCGATAGAGCTTTGCTCGGAGATCGGAAAGCCCAGCGCCGCAGTCATGATGTTCAAATTCGATAACTCCGGTCGAAACAGTTCGCCGTAATAACGAAAGCGTTGGCTTCCGGATAATTTTATTTTGTTATTGTGGATGCCTGATTGCC
>Ga0160182_132604_pt1 | contig 11194 bp, 16 predicted proteins | sample met14sa_FD_108561 | JGI IMG/M metagenome (GOLD analysis project Ga0160182, IMG submission 108561) | Synthetic bacterial communities of pure cultures from sediment of Lake Washington, USA, under high oxygen condition - MT... | ecosystem: Engineered > Modeled > Simulated communities (microbial... >... | reverse complement strand
GTAGTGCCTTGCTTGGTACGTTTGGCATTATCGCCGGCATCTGGGCGGACAAGTTTGACCAGATGGCGGCTTTCCAGAACTTTGTCATTATGCCGCTGACCTTTTTGTCCGGCGTGTTTTACTCGATTCACTCCTTGCCGCCGTTCTGGCAAGCTGTGTCGCAATTGAATCCGTTTTTCTACATGATCGATGGCTTCCGTTACGGCTTCTTTGGTCATGGCGATGTCTCTCCCTGGCTCAGTCTCGCGGTTGTTGGCAGCTTCTTGCTGGCATTGGCGTGGCTATGCCTAAAGATGTTAAAATCCGGTTATAAATTACGCAGTTAGCGGATAAGTGCAGGAAACAGCTTCCTGCCTCGTCCCGCTGTATTTTGTTGAATAAGTGAGGTTTTGTGTTAACAGCAGCGCAACTTGAAGCATACATCCGCAGCGGACTGGAATGCGATTACCTGAAAGTGAATGGCGATGACGGCACCCATTTTGATGCGGTGATCGTCAGCCCGGCATTTGAAGGCAAGCGCATGGTCCAGCAGCATCAATTGGTCTACGCCGCATTGGGTGACCGCATGCGTGTCGAGATTCACGCGCTGTCTATGCAAACCTATACCCCGACGCAATGGCAGCAACAGCAAGCCTAGCGTTTTAATAAATATTTGGAGTCAGTCAACATGGATGCACAAGCACAAATTAAAGACACGGTAAGCAATAACAAAGTAGTGTTGTATATGAAAGGTAGCCCGAAATTCCCACAATGTGGTTTTTCCAGCGTGGCTGCGCAAATCTTGAGCGCCTGTGGCGCCGAGTATGTGGCGATTGACGTGTTGCAAGACATGGATATCCGCGAAGGGATCAAGCAATACGCTAACTGGCCAACGATTCCGCAGCTCTATGTTGATGGCGAATTTATTGGTGGTGCCGATATTATGCGCAGTATGTATCAAAGCGGTGAACTGCAAACCCTGTTGTCGAAAGCGTAATTTTGGACAAACTGATTATTGAAGGCGGCGTGCCGCTGCATGGCGAAGTGGTGATTTCTGGCGCCAAAAATGCCGCGTTGCCGATTTTATGTGCCGGTCTGCTGGCAGAAACCCCTTTTACCTTAACCGGTGTGCCTGAGTTGCGCGACGTCGCGTCGACACTCGAGTTGCTGGACACCATGGGTGTGAAAGTAAGCAAAGAAGGCGATCAGGTCACGCTGGATGCCAGCGACGTGGCTTCGTTTGAAGCGACCTATGAAATGGTGAAAACCATGCGCGCCTCCATTCTGGTACTGGGCCCGTTGCTGGCTCGTTTCGGCACGGCGCGTGTTTCACTGCCAGGTGGCTGTGCGATCGGCTCGCGGCCGGTAGATTTGCATATCAAGGGTCTGCAAGCCATGGGCGCAGCCATGCATATTACGCATGGTTATATCCAGGCCAGCACCTTGCACTTGCCAAACCGCCGTTTGCAAGGCGCCAAGTACTATATGGATATGGTCACTGTCACCGGCACCGAGAACCTGATGATGGCGGCTGCGCTGGCGCAAGGCACTACCGTGCTGGAGAACGCTGCCAAGGAGCCTGAGGTCGTTGACCTGGCAGAATGCCTGAATAAAATGGGCGCCAAGATTACTGGTGCGGGTACCGATACCATTACGATTGAGGGCGTTGAGCGCCTGACCGGTGCGCAGCACCATGTGGTGTGTGACCGTATTGAAGCAGGCACCTATATGGTGGCTGCTGCGATGACAGGTGGCGAAGTGACTTTGAAAAATGCCCGCGCTGATTTGCTGGAAGCAGTAATTGAAAAGCTGCGTGAAGCCGGGGCGAATATCAGTCATGACAGTCATAGCATCACGGTCAAAAGTACTGGCAAATTGAAAGCGGTCAATGTGCGTACGGCACCGCACCCGGCTTTCCCCACCGATATGCAGGCGCAATTTATGGCCATGAATACAGTAGCAGAGGGTGTGTGTACGGTGATCGAAACCATTTTCGAAAACCGCTTTATGCATGTGCAAGAACTGCAGCGCATGGGCGCCAATATTGATGTGCAGGGTAATACTGCCATGGTGCAAGGCGTGTCCGCGCTGGAAGGGGCCAATGTGATGGCGACTGATTTGCGTGCGTCTGCTGGACTGGTGTTAGCCGGTTTGGTCGCAGATGGCGAAACGGTGATTGACCGCATTTATCATCTGGACCGCGGTTACGAGAAGCTGGAAGAGAAACTGAATCAACTGGGCGCCAAAGTGCGCAGATCGAACTAATCATGATTACTATTGCACTCAGCAAAGGGCGCATTTTTGAGGAAACCACGCCGCTGTTAGCAGCCGCTGGCATACAGGCGCTGGAAGATCCCGAATCTTCGCGCAAGCTGATTTTGCCAACCAATCGCGCAGATGTGCGTCTGATTATTGTACGTGCAACCGATGTACCGACTTATGTGCAATATGGGGCAGCGGATTTGGGCATCGCTGGCAAGGATGTGCTGGATGAACATGGCGGCGAAGGTTTGTACCAGCCGCTGGACCTCAATATCGCGCGTTGCAAAATGATGGTGGCGGTGCGTGAGGATTTCGATTACGAAGCCAGTATCCGCCAGGGCGCGCGCCTGAAAGTGGTTACCAAATATGTCAAAACGGCACGCGAGCATTTTGCCGCCAAAGGCATGCATGTGGATTTAATTAAGCTGTATGGTTCCATGGAACTGGGCCCGTTGGTGGGTTTGGCGGATGCGATTGTCGACCTGGTCAGCACGGGCGGCACCTTGCGTGCCAACAAGCTGAAAGCGGTGGAAGAGGTCGGTGCGATCAGCTCGCGCCTGGTCGTCAATCAGGCTTCTTACAAGGTCAATCGTCCGTTGTTGCAACCGATTATTGACAGTTTTGCCGGTGCTATTCAAAAAAATTAGCCGCTATTCGAAAAGATTAACTGACAGAGATCTATGAAGATTAAACGTTTAAATACGCAGGACGCAGGTTTTGATGCTGAATTAAAAGCGCTGTTAGCTTTTGAAACCGCGCAGGATGACAATATCGACCAGGTGGTTGCCAACATCCTCAAGGATGTGAAAGCACGTGGCGATGCAGCGGTACTCGAATACACCAATCGTTTTGATAAAACCAACGCCACCAGTCTGGCGGCGTTGGAAATCCCGCAAGCGGAATTGCATGCAGCCTTAAATGGCTTGCCAGCAGTGCAACGTGAGGCTTTGCAGGCGGCCGCTGACCGCGTGCGCAGCTACCACGAAAAACAAGTCATGCAGTCCTGGCAGTACACTGAAGCCGACGGTACTTTGCTGGGTCAGCAAGTGACCGCGCTGGACCGCGTTGGCCTCTATGTGCCAGGGGGGAAAGCGGCTTATCCTTCGTCGGTACTCATGAATGCGATTCCTGCCAAAGTGGCTGGCGTGCAAGAATTGGTGATGGTGGTGCCTACGCCAAATGGTGAGAAAAATCCGCTGGTGCTGGCTGCGGCGGCAGTGTGTGGTGTCGATCGTGTGTTCTGTGTCGGTGGTGCGCAAGCGGTAGGCGCCTTGGCTTACGGCACGCAGACCGTGCCGCAAGTGGATAAAATTGTCGGACCAGGCAATGCTTATGTGGCCGCAGCCAAGCGCCGGGTGTTTGGCGTGGTTGGCATTGATATGGTGGCTGGCCCGTCAGAAATTCTGGTCATCAGTGATGGCCAGAGCAATCCAGACTGGACAGCAATGGACTTGTTCAGCCAGGCCGAGCATGATGAATTGGCGCAAGCGATTTTGCTGTCACCAAGTGCTGAGTTTCTTGACCAGGTGCAGGCGAGTATTGAGCGCCAGGTTGGCGAAATGCCACGTCAGGATATTATCCGCACTTCATTACAAAACCGCGGCGCCTTGATTCAGGTGAAAGATTTGGCCGAAGCGGCTGAGATTTGTAACTTCATTGCCCCTGAACACCTGGAGTTGTCTATGGATGATGCCTTGGCATTCAGCAAACACATCAAACACGCCGGGGCGATTTTTATGGGTCGAGATACCTGTGAAGCGCTGGGCGATTATTGTGCCGGGCCCAACCATGTATTGCCAACCTCACGTACCGCGCGTTTCAGTTCGCCATTGGGGGTGTATGACTTCCAGAAGCGTTCCAGCCTGATTATGGTGTCATCCGCCGGGGCGCAAACACTGGGCAAGATTGCCGCCACTCTCGCGTATGGCGAAGGGTTGCAGGCGCACGCCCGTAGTGCTGAATATCGCTTGAAATAACTGGTTGAATTTAAGAGTAATGTAATGAGTCAATATTGGAGTAAGCTGGTACACAGTCTGACCCCTTATGTGCCGGGTGAGCAGCCAAAACTGCAAAACCTGGTCAAGCTGAATACCAATGAGAACCCTTATGGGCCTAGCCCAAAAGTGATTGCAGCGCTGCAGGCGGAGGCAGCTGACAGTTTGCGTTTGTACCCGGATCCGGATTCCAGCCGCCTGAAAAAGCGATTGCCGAATATCATGGTTTGCAAGCCAATCAGGTGTTTGTGGGTAATGGCTCGGACGAAGTACTGGCGCATGTGTTTCAGGCCTTGCTCAAGCACGATCAGCCACTGCTTTACCCGGATATCACTTATAGTTTCTATCCGGTTTATTGCGGTCTTTACGGCATTGACTTTGAAACAGTGCCATTGAACGCACGGTTTGAGATTGCGATTGACGATTACTTGCGCCCCAACGGCGGCATTATCTTCCCTAACCCCAATGCGCCGACCGGAATCCCAGTGGCGCTGAGCGAGATTGAACATTTATTAAAAGCCAATACGCAATCCGTAGTCGTGATTGATGAAGCCTATGTTGACTTCGGAACCGAGTCAGCCGTTTCTTTGGTGAATCAATATTCCAATGTACTGGTCACGCATACTTATTCAAAATCGCGTTCTCTGGCGGGCTTACGGGTGGGTTATGCCGTAGGGCATGCGGCGTTGATTGAGGCTTTGATTCGTGTAAAAGACAGTTTCAACTCCTATCCGATAGACCGCTTTGCGGAAGCGGGCGCCATTGCCGCCTTGCAAGACGAAGCCTATTTTCAGCAAACCCGCCAGCAAGTGATCGCTGCGCGTGATCAACTGGTGCTGGATTTGCAAGGCTTGGGGTTCGAAGTGTTGCCATCTGGCGCCAACTTTATTTTTGCGCGCCATCCAAAATACGCGGGAGAGCAATTGGCCGCGAGCTTACGTGAACAGGCGGTGATTGTGCGCCACTTTAAAAAACCGGCACGTATCACTGACTTTTTGCGCATTACCATAGGCAACACATCTCAAAATCAGGCCTTGATGCAGGCATTGCAATCTATCGTGCAGGCTTGATGTCGTTAAAATCAAAGTATCTGCCGTAATCTGCCTGCTAATGGGCTGCAAATGGTTGTATCGTGACTTAAAAAAAATCGTCGCAATATTGTCATTTTTTTGAAAATACGGTTATGATGCACGCTATTGTACATAATGTGCAGTGAGGGTTGCGTTTGCATAATTGCTGCGCATTGATTCATTGGATTTAAAATAGAGCAAACTCGGAGGAAGAAAAATGGCACAAACCCAGATGGCATTGGACTCATTGGATTTCGATGCAACGATCGCTTTGGCAGCTAAAGTTGCTCCACACGTTGATATTCTGGAAATTGGTACCCCTTGTATCAAACACAACGGTATCGAATTGTTGAAAGCATTGCGTTCAAAATTCCCTAATAACAAAATTCTGGTTGACCTGAAAACCATGGATGCTGGCTTTTACGAAGCTGAGCCATTCTACAAAGCTGGTGCTGATATTTGTACCGTTTTGGGTACTGCAGATATCGGTACGATCAAAGGCGTAATCGACGCTGCCAACAAGTATGGCAAAGAAGCGCAAATCGACCTGATCAACGTTAAAGATAAAAAAGCCCGTACGCTGGAAGTGGTTAAATTGGGTGCACACATTATTGGTGTTCACACTGGTTTGGACCAACAAGCGGCTGGTCAAACACCATTTGCTGACCTGGGTCTGGTATCCGGTCTGAAAACAGGTGCTAAAGTGTCTGTTGCTGGCGGTGTTAAAGCTGCAACCACTAAACAAGTAGTTGATGCTGGTGCTGATATCGTAGTTGCCGGTGCGGCTATCTACGGTGCTGCTGACCCAGCAGCCGCTGCAACTGAAATCACCAAGATCGCTCACGGTGCTGGTACTGCCACTAAAGGCGGTAACAAATTGCTGCCATGGATCATTGCTGCAGTTGCTGCTGTATTGGTATTCTCTTTGTTGGGCAAAAAATCTGAAGAAGCTGCTCCTGCTGCTGAAGCACCAGCTGCTGAAGAAGTTGCTCCAGCTGACGCTGCACCTGCTGCTGAAGCCCCGGCTGCCGAAGAAGCTGCTCCAGCTGACGCGGCGCCTGCTGCAGAAGCTGCACCAGCCACTGAAGAAGCTAAATAATCGACTGCTATCCTTACGGATCGCTTTCTGATTTGAAAAAGCAGCCCATCTGGGCTGCTTTTTTGTTTTTCATGACAGCTTTTTGCCAGTGTGGCAGGACTTGCTGTAAAATGAACGCAATATTTGCAAACTCTCTGTGATCACCTTTCCTCTCTTATATGTCACGTCAAGCTGAAGTCACGCGTAATACGCTAGAAACACAAATTACCGTCTCGATTAACCTCGATGGCACCGGCCAATCAGACTTGCACAGCGGTTTGGGCTTTTTAGACCACATGCTGGATCAAATTGCCCGTCACGGCATGATTGATTTAAAGATTCATGCCAACGGTGACTTGCATATCGATGCACATCACACGGTTGAAGACATTGGCATCACGCTCGGTCAGGCGTTTACCAAAGCATTGGGTGATAAAAAAGGCTTGACCCGTTACGGTCATAGTTATGTGCCACTGGACGAGGCCTTGAGCCGTGTGGCGCTGGATCTGTCTGGCCGCCCGGGTTTGGCGTTTGATTGCACCTTCACGCGCGCCATGATCGGCGAGTTTGATGTGGACCTGATTCATGAATTCTTCCAGGGCTTTGTCAATCATGCACTGGTGACACTGCATATTGATAACCTCAAGGGTCATAATGCCCATCATCAGGCAGAGACCATATTCAAAGCCTTTGGTCGTGCGCTGCGTATCGCCGCGACCCCAGATCCACGTATGGCAGGATTGATGCCATCTACCAAGGGTGCGTTATAACGCCTGATTGCTAACCATGAGTCGCTTGCAAGTTGCCATTGTTGATTATGGCATGGGTAATTTAAGATCGGTGGCCAACGCTTTTAAAGCGGTGGCCCCTTCCATTTCTGTCGCCGTCACCAGCGATCCTGAGCAGATTGCACAGGCGGAGCGCGTGGTGTTTCCTGGACAAGGTGCGATGCCGGATTGTATCCGTGAGCTCGATGCACGCCATTTACGCCAGGCGGTGATCGATGCGACACAACAAAAACCGTTTTTAGGTATTTGCATCGGTTTACAGATGCTGTTTGAGCATTCGGAAGAGGGTGATGTGCCTGGTTTGGGTGTCTACCGCGGTGAAGTGAAGCGCTTTCCTGCAGACAAAATGCATGATGAGCAAGGTGCTAAACTGAAAGTGCCGCATATGGGCTGGAGTCAGGTGCATCAAACACAGGCCCATGCTCTGTGGTCCGAGATCCCGGATCAGGCGCGCTTTTATTATGTGCATAGTTATTATGTCGCACCAGAAGAGGCTACGTTAACCGCTGCCACGACAGCTTATCCGTTCGATTATACGGGCGCGATTGCGCGTGATAATGTGTTTGCCGTACAGTTTCACCCGGAAAAGAGCGCCAATGCAGGCTTGCAACTTTTGCGTAATTTTGTAAACTGGAAACCCTAAACGGATTTTCAGTCGTTTTAGTCACTACTCGTTATTTATCTATTGAAAACAACATGTTAATTATTCCAGCAATTGATTTGAAAGATGGCCACTGCGTCCGTTTGAAGCAGGGCCTGATGGAAGAGTCCACAGTATTTTCCGAAGACCCGGGCGCTATGGCACGGCATTGGGTAGATAAAGGCGGTAAACGTTTGCACCTGGTAGATTTGAACGGTGCGTTTGCCGGAAAACCCGTCAACGAAGATGCGATCAAGTCTATTGTCGCCGCTGTGGGTGGGGATATCCCTATCCAGTTGGGTGGTGGCATTCGTGACCTCGACACTATTGAGCGTTACCTGGATGACGGTATCGGTTATGTCATCATCGGCACGGCTGCGGTTAAAAATCCAGGTTTCTTGCACGAAGCCTGCTACGCCTTCCCTGGCCAGATTATGGTCGGCCTGGATGCCAAGGATGGCAAAGTCGCTGTCGATGGCTGGTCCAAATTGACTGGTCACGACGTGATTGACCTGGCGAAAAAGTTTGAAGACTACGGCGTGGAAAGCATTGTCTATACAGACATTGGCCGCGATGGCATGCTGACGGGCGTCAATATTGAAGCTACAGTTGCGCTGGCGCAGGCATTAACCATTCCTGTCATCGCCAGTGGCGGTGTCACCAATCTGGATGACGTGCGCAAACTGTGTGCGGTGCAGGATGAGGGCATTATCGGTACGATCACTGGCCGAGCCATTTATGAAGGCACGCTCGACTTCGCGGCAGCACAACAGTTGGCTGATCAGCTGAGCGGTCAATAATGGGCTGTGCCAAACGCATTATTCCTTGCCTGGATGTCACTGATGGCCGTGTGGTCAAAGGGGTGAATTTCCTGGAGTTGCGCGATGCCGGTGATCCGGTCGAAATCGCGCAACGCTACAACGATCAAGGCGCTGATGAGCTGACTTTTCTGGATATTACTGCCAGCTCTGATAACCGCGACCTGATTTTGCACATTATAGAACGTGTCGCCGAACAGATATTTATCCCACTCACCGTTGGTGGTGGCGTGCGTAAGGTGGAGGATGTGCGCCGCTTGCTTAATGCCGGTGCAGATAAGGTCAGTATCAATACAACGGCGGTGCTCAATCCACAAGTGGTTGAAGATGCGGCCAGCCGCTTTGGTTCGCAATGTATCGTGGTGGCGATTGATGCCAAAAAAGTAGATAACCAGCCGTTTGAGTGGGAAGTGTTCACGCATGGTGGCCGCAACCCCACTGGCTTGGATGCCGTAAAGTGGGCGCAAAAAATGGTCAGCCTGGGCGCGGGTGAATTGCTGGTGACCAGCATGGATCGCGATGGCACTAAAATTGGCTTCAATAACCCGCTCAACAAGGCGATTAGTGATGCCGTCGATGTCCCATTGATTGCCTCTGGCGGCGTTGGTAATTTGCAGCACCTGGTGGATGGCGTGACGATGGGTGGCGCCGATGCGGTGTTGGCAGCAAGTATTTTTCACTATGGTGAATTCACAGTACAACAGGCCAAAGACTATATGCGTGAACACGGACTGGAAGTGCGATGAGCTGGCTGGATCAAGTCGCCTGGACGGCTGACGGCCTGGTGCCTGTGATTGCCCAGGAAAAAGATACAGGCAAAATTCTGATGTTTGCCTGGATGAATCGCGAAGCTTTACAGCTGACGCGCGATACCGGGCATGCGGTGTATTTCTCCCGTTCGCGCAATAAATTGTGGCATAAGGGTGAAGAGTCCGGCCATACGCAAATCGTGCATGATATCCGCCTTGATTGCGACGACGACGTCGTCTTGATTACTGTCGAACAACTGGGCGGGATTGCTTGTCATACTGGTCGACACAATTGCTTTTTTCAGCAGTTGCAAGATGATGCCTGGGTCACGGTAGAGCCGGTGATCAAAGATCCGAAAGCGATTTACCATGAGTGATGTCTTAAACCGACTGTCTGAATTGATGGAGCAGCGTAAAACGGCCGACCCATCTTCTTCTTACGTTGCTAAACTCTATGCCAAAGGCATGGACAGCATCCTGAAAAAAATAGGCGAAGAAGCGACTGAAACCGTGATTGCGGCCAAGGGCGGTAAAGCTGAAGAAATTATTTATGAAACTGCCGATTTGTGGTTTCATACCTTGGTGATGTTGAGTCATGCCGGACTCAGTGCGCAGGACGTGCTCGATGAGCTGGCGCGCCGTGAAGGCTTATCTGGCATTGCAGAGAAAGCGAGCAGAACAGAATGAGTGCAGATTGTATTTTTTGCAAAATCGCTGCTGGCAATATTCGATCTAAAACAATTTATGAGGACGAAGATGTCATTGTGTTCCACGATATTCGTCCCTTGGCAAAAACGCATTTCCTGATTGTGCCCAAAGCACACATCGAAACACTGAAAGACTGTACAGCCGAGCATCAGGCGTTGTTGGGCAAGATGATGTTGTTAGCGGCCAAACTGGCGGCTGAACAAGGCCTGGTTGGTTATAAAACGGTGATGAATGTGGGTCGTGAAGGCGGTCAGGAAGTGTTTCATATTCATCTGCACGTGTTTGGCGGCGGCGCAGTTGCTTAGTACCACCAGACAAGATAAAGGAGATTACCATGGGTTCATTTAGTTTGTGGCATTGGCTGATTGTATTGCTGATTGTGGTGTTGGTATTTGGCACCAAGAAGCTGCGTAATATTGGCGGTGATGTCGGCGGTGCGGTGAATGAATTTAAAAAAGCCGTCAATGAAGGCAAGGCGGAGTCCAAGCCTGAAGAGTTGTCTGACAAAAACAAATAAGTGCTGACGCATTGTGTTTGATATTTCATTCTCAGAATTGCTGGTCATTGCTTTGGTTGCCCTGGTAGTTATCGGGCCGGAGAAGTTGCCAAAAGTCGCCCGCACTGCGGGCGCTTTTTTTGGTCGTTTGCAGCGCTTTGTCACGCAAGTGAAGGACGAAGTGAATCGCGAAACGCGTTTTGCTGAACTGCAAACGCTGCAGCAAGAAGTGCAGTCCGGCTTGCGGCAAGGCTATGATGAGATTGAGCAAAGCATTCTGCCGCCGGTGATGGCGGAAGCGGCAGCGAATAAAACGCCGGTGAGCGAAGCAGTTGAGGCGACCGTGGTGGATGTCGATGTTGTCACGGTCAAAAAACCACGCAAGCCGCGTCAGCGTAAGCCTGTTGCGAATGCTGAGGAAACAATTACCGAAGTCGCTCAACCAGCGGCAGAGCATAAATTGCTGGATGCCGATCCGCAGGCGGAGTTGTTTGCTGTCGCTGCGGAAGATCAGAAGAAACCGCGCCGTCCGCGCAATGCCGCCAAGAAAAATGACGATACAGCGCCAGTGTCTGAACACAAACCGCTTGCTTAAGCCGTTCCGGATTTCCC
>Ga0160182_103428_pt1 | contig 11388 bp, 19 predicted proteins | sample met14sa_FD_108561 | JGI IMG/M metagenome (GOLD analysis project Ga0160182, IMG submission 108561) | Synthetic bacterial communities of pure cultures from sediment of Lake Washington, USA, under high oxygen condition - MT... | ecosystem: Engineered > Modeled > Simulated communities (microbial... >... | reverse complement strand
GACGATTTTTTAAAGAAAAAAGTATTTCCTGGGTACGGGACAGAACATCCAGTGTAGATACTGTTAGCGTAATCCTACGCGGTGACGTGTTGCCAAGTGTTGAATCAAAACGCTTCTCCCGCTTACGGCCGGCAACCTGATCGAAGAAAAGCGCGGCAAGGCCCACCAAATGCCACTCGCTACCAAATGATAGCGACAACCGCTTGATCCGCGCCGAAATGCCGAATGGCACGACGCAATATCGTTACGACGCCCCATAGCCATTGTGGAGCAATTGATCCGTAAAGTTTCCAAATACCATGATTTTAAAAAATATATTTCTTTACCCTGATTTAGTAGAGTTTGCTAACAGAGAGCAAGATTTGCTGATAGTTAAAGATCAGACCAGGCACATTTGTAATTATCTTGATCGACGATTAGCTGTGCTTAAATTTCACGTTGATGCTTTCAATAGAATTTGTGTAATTGGCAAATCCCAATCTCAAGAAATGTACATCAATTCTTCATCTGTATTGGCAGTTTATATTCCTTTCAATATGGATGAGTGTAGATCAATAAAACGAAGTGAATTGGGAGATTATTACAGTAAGTTATTGAAAGAGGGTTTGAAAAAATGTGCCGCTAAATACGAAATACCAATTGATGCGTTATTGTCCTGGCTTGAAGAAATGAAGCAAGACGGCTATCGTAACGAATGGATATTTAAGGAAAAAACATTTAAAGATCATGATATAAAGTGTCGTCTTGATTGCGCTTTAACTCTGGATGAATTCACATTGAGGCTTAATGTTTCAAAAAAAGGTATTGAGCTTTTCAGTGAATTAATTTTGACTACTCCGCCTGATGAAATTGCCTTTCAATACAAATTTAAAGATGTGCTAATTGAAAATGACAATATTGTGGTTATCACTCGTATGAACTCTGAATCCGAAAGAGTTTTATTTCGAACAATGATTCCCGCTGGCTAAATAGCCGTAGCACCTGTCACTATCATCTGGATCATCTCGGCATGCCCAGGGAGCTGATCGATACCGATGGCAGAATCCTCTGTTCCGCCCGCTACCACCCCTATGGCAATCTGGCACTGGCCGATGTCGACGCTATCGACAAACCTTTTGGCGCGAGAGAGCTAAAACCGAGCGGGAGCGAAGAAAAATGTTAAATCGCTGTGGATAATATGTTGTCGAATAAAGTAATAAATTATTTTAAAGCTAATGGCTGGTGGTATGAGGATATCGCTGAAGAATATTCGTTGGCATTAATTGAACTAGACATTGATCTTGATAGTGAGTTTGCAGAATTTTATCTTCATGTGGAGGACGGGCCAACTTTCAGTAGAAAATATGGAGAAATTTATCAAATATGCTGGTTCGTAACAAATTCAAGTTACGATATATGCTTACAAAGAACTCACAATGCTCTTGGTTTGCCGATGGAATATATACCTCTAGATAGTTTTGAAGGGGGAGGTGGTTTTTTTTATAATAGAAATACAAGGGAGGTTTTGTATTTAGAGCTCGGTAAAAAAATTGAGGATTTTTTAGTAGGTAAATTAATGCCTCAATGGAAAGATTTTAATGATTTTTTAGAGTGGTTTTTTCTTTAAGGAATCAGTAGACATTTTCTGGGGCGCATAGATATGCGAATAGTGGGGCAGCGTCAGCACGTATTGGCTGTAAGATATTTTATTCTGGTGGTAATAAAATAATAGGTAAGCACGAAATGAATGATGATTTGTGTGTACAAGCGGTTAAGCATTTAATTAATTTCATGGAAGCCATGTGTGGCTGGGATATAAAATATTACGAATTATTGACTCAAGATTTTGAAAAGCATAAGTATTTAGCGAAACAAGATTTAACTCATATTTATGACATTTTTTTAATTAAAAAAGAACGTAAGTATGGCCGGGAAGCAGCAGTTAATGCCTCAAGTCCGCCTGTGTTCGATCCCAGTACTGAATCTATTATTAAATGCAATGTCGTTGATAATAAAACCATTCTTATATATACAAAACAAGGTGCTGGGTTTAAATTTGATTGTCGCTACCGAATAAAAGTGATAAGGGGAGAGTGGCGTATAGACAAGAAAGAAATATTTTCTGCACACGAGAAAAAATGGGTTAATGAGCTTTTTTAGCTGTGCCGGCAGTTTTGTTGCATAAATCGGCATGGACCCCAGTCGGGGGAGATACTGCTAGCGCCAGCGTAATTATACATAGGGAAGTTTTTTGATTCGTCGCCAAGTTTTAAGTCAAAAAGCGTATCCTGCTTCTGGCCCGGCAACCTGATCGAAGAAAAGCGCGGTAAGGCCGGCTAAATTGTCGCACGCTACCGATACGATAGCGACACCTGTCTGATTCGCGCCGAAACGCAGCAAGGTATCAGCGAGTAGCGTTAGCCTCGTTTCTCGAAAGATAGACGCGATGAAAGATTTAACCGATAAAGCAGGGATTCCAACCAATTTTGTTCCATACGATTAGGTGGCATATGGGAAGCTTATCAATACAGTTCCATGCGTTACCGGAAGAAGTTAACGACATGGTTATGGCAATAAGGTCTATGGAAGGTTTAAATATAACGTCAATGGGGGGAACGCCTTTTCGCGTCGACGCTTGGGATGGTAGAAGTCTCGCATTTGAAAATGCAGGCGAAATCAGCTTGGGTTTTACACATTATCCAGTCGACTTAAATTGTGTAAGTCGCTACGACTTTTTAATCCAGAACCCAAATGCGTTAGTTCTCGATGTTGGACAGTTGACGAAAGACGGGCTCAAACGATCATGGTTGTCATGCAAAACTGACGACGAAGATTCGTTATCGAAATGGAAAGAATTTGCCACAATCATTAAGAAAAAAACCAAGTGTGGTGCCGTCGCAATAAATCCACAAAGCGGAGAAAAGTCGGTAATGAATAGTCATCGATATACAGATGGCGCGCTGAGATTATTCCAATCAGGTGTTGATATGTTACCTGTAGGCGGTATTGTTCGTATTCAACTTGGAAACGCTAAATAGTCTGAATAATCCTAATATAGTAGGATTCACAACGTCTCGATACGAGGATTGTATAAAAGATTTTTTTCAAAATTTCTATCGCTAAAAACTGATTTCACTATCCGGCATTGATAGGTGATTTTTTGAGGTGATTGCCCTTGATTTTTAGGGTATAGCGTTTTTGTGGATAAAGTTACCGAAAGGATTGGTGGTAGAGCAATTTAATCCAAATTACTGATTAGATGATAAATTTGGATAAAATTAATAGGTTGCTCAAACAAGCTGTATTCTAGGCTCTTTTCCTTCTAATGCATCTTGAGCAATTTCGACCAGTCCAGGCCAATTTGATTCTTTGCAAGACTCTAAAAAGTCTTTAACCTCATTTTTTGGCCAAAGATGCGCAATCGCCGCAATATAACAGCGAGGTGTGATTTTTTTGCCTTCATCTTCCGTAAATTTTGAAATTCCTGAAATGATATTTTGAATATCGGTTTCTTTTGGAACTATTTTCTTGTACAAAATGGCTGAGCAGGCGCCGCCTATTTGCAAATCATTTCCTTTCTCGATAGATTCAAAAAGAAAGCTCAAATCTAATTTGTCCAAATGAGTGTTTTCTAACAGAAATATAGAAAACGCTAAATCGCGATATAGGATCGTGTTTTCATAATTCCTTTCTATTAGTTCCTTAAGAAAAGGCAGTGCTTCACTACAGCTACCTATTCCAATGGCTCTGATCAGGTGGCATTGCGTTTGCCACGCTTTTGGTTTTTCAATTTCTTTGGTTAGGGCTTCTAATAAATAGGAGCAGTACCCAGTTAATCTTTTTTTTATTATATTTTGTGCGGCTTTTTTTATTTTAGGTGATGAGCCAGATGTTAAGTCGTTAACATATTCCATGATTGTATGTTTTGGTAATGGTTTAGTGTATTGTTGGGCGTTTTTCTAACTTTATATTGTCCTTATTTTTCATGATAAATGGAAGTGTTGACTAGTGGCGAGCAATGCCGTAATTCAGAAGAATTAGTCATCGCACAAGGGGCAGGCGGATCGAAGAAAAGCTCGGCAACGCGCTCAGCCTAAGTACGTACGATTAGTATCAGCGTGTTGCGGCTGGGTAATGCCGCTTAAATCTATGGGGGAGCCTCGATAACTGCTAGACACAGGCCGAGTATCTCGCTATGCAGGTAGGAGATTTTTGATGAGTATAGTTAATATAAAGCCTTGGGACTCAAAGCCACGCACTATGCTTCGTTTTATTAAGCCAGGCGATATATTTGTTTTTAAGCTTAATGATGAGTATTTTGGGTTTGGTAGAATTTTGACAAAGGTAAGTCTTGGGCACGTTGCGGAGATATTTGATTCTATTTTAACGTCACCAACCGTTACGCCCGAGTTACTTAGCAGCGTCAGTCGGCTGGGAACTCCAGTAGTATTGGATACTTACAGTTTATTCGATAAGCGCTTAGAAGGAGATTGGCAGATTGTTGCCCATGATAGTGAATTCTGCATGGATGATACAGATAACGTATATTTTGTATATGGGCATCCAAATTCATGGATAAGGGTCGATGTTTTTGGAAACAAGGAGTCTATGGCTGATTTGGAAGCGGCTTTATTACCTAAATACAGTCCAAGAGGAGATGGCGAGGTCAAAGAGATGTTCGAAAAGGCAATCTAGCGATGAAGGTGTGATTAACCCGCGTAGATACTGTTAGTGTAATCGTATGCATGAACGCGAGTCGGCAAATAGCGACAACCGCCTAGTCCGCGCCGAAACGCCAAACGGCGTCAGCGAATATCGCACGACGCCCTGGGGCGGCGCATCGCCAAGCACACCGATCAAGGCGAAACCCGCTTTCAATACGACAGCTCGCGCCTGCAGATGCATTAGAGTGCAAGTACAAAAAATCCGGAGACTGTTAATAATGAATGCGAAGAAGTTTTGTTTCAACGAGAACATAAATGAATTGGAAATTGATCCCCGATATATTAGTGAAGGGGTGTCTTTTGCGGAGCAGAATAATTACACGGCCATTAGAATACTGGAGTTAAACGAGCAAAATTGAGGTGGTTGCGATTTGGATTTAACACCACTTTTAGGAAATAAATCCATATATTCATTATCGATAGCAGATAATTTTAAGGTTTTAAAGGCGAATATTGATGCGATATACACTATGGAAAATTTGAGCAAGTTGTCGTTTCAGGATAAGAAAATAAAGCCGGATTTCTCAAGATTATCCCAGTTGATAGTGCTGTACATGAAATATAACGCGGACCTTTCCGGATTTTCTTCCCTAAAGAACTTAATACACCTGCTGATAACCTCGTTGAGTGCCAAGTATTGCTCTTTTCTCGAAGGGCTTGATTCTTTGAAAGAATTGCGATTAAGCGGAGGAAGCGTCGAGTCGATGTCTGGTATTGAGAAGCTTACAAGTCTAGTTGATGTGAAAATTGATCATTGTTCCAAGTTGAATGATATTTCCTCCTTGGGCAAATTAAACAGTTTGGCGACACTGCATGTGGAAAAATGCAAGCTTTTGAATGACTTTTCTTTTCTATCAAATAATAAATCTATTGAAAATTTATTTTTATCGGACCTGGATTCTATTTCATTCGTTGCAAGTATGGAACGGATCAAGTCGCTACGATTTTGGAATTTGAAGGACGGTGATATTAGCCCTGTTCTAAAAACGAAGTCTTTGATAAGCGTAGATTTCTATCCAGATAAAAAACATTACAGTCATACTAAAGCCGAGATAAAGTCATTGATAGGTTAACGCGATTTAGCCTGAGTATGTATGATTAATGGAGCTGCTGTTAATGAGGCTTGCGGATATTTGCTAGGCAAGCATAGGATGCTCTGGTGATATAACGAAAAATTTGGTTACATTGCAGCAGAATTGGACCAATACTCCAGCGATGCGTGAATTTGAAGGGCAAGTAAGAGCGGCGTCGAAGGTGACCGAGTAGTTGGTTATTTGGCAACGCCAATCTATAACGGCAATAATTTGATCCCTAAAACTGTCACTCTAATCGGAAAAGGCTGTGGAGGGTATGGTCTAGGTGTTTCCATTTTAAATCCAATTGGTTCCTAAGTATGACAATTGAAAGAGTTAAGTCGATACTTTCTCCGCCTTCAAGGCCTACCGATGTCCCTAAAAACGAAGTTTGGGGAGAGATTGAAGCTAGAATTGGAACTTTACTGCCGAGTGATTACAAGGCGTTTATAAAGCAGTATGGAACAGGCAGGATCGCGAATTTTTTATGGATTTTTAATCCGTTTTCAAGAAATGAAAATTTAAACTTGGTAGCTCAACTCGATAGGCAGCGAGATGTATTTTCTGATCTTGAATCTTTTGGAGAGGTTTTGCCATATAAACTGTTTCCCGAGGATGGGGGAATATTCCCATTTGCGATGACTGATAATGGAGATGTATTATTTTGGCGCACCGGTGCTAATCCTGAGCAGTGGGGTATAGTGATAAACGATGCGCGATCACCAGAATGGCAGGAGTTTGCGTTGACATTCGGTGAGTTTTTATTTGAATTACTTTCAGGCAGATTGGTTTGCGCTGTATTTTCTGGAGAATCGCCGAAATTCGACACAGTGTAGCTCGCGTAGGTACGATAGTGTCAGTGTCATCGTTCGCTGGGAAGCGTCTAATCTTAAATCAGATAGTTTCTTCCTCGCCTGAGAGGCAAGCGGAACGAAGAAAAACGTGGCAAGGCCGGCCACATTGTCACCCGCTACTAATGAGATAGCGACAACGGTCTGGTTCGCGCCGAAACGCCGCAAAGAATCAGCGAATACCTCTACGACAGCCCGCGCCTGCTGACGGAAACCGACAGCCGCGCAGTCGCATCTATCTATTCGAACCCGGCAGTGTCCGGCTCTTGGCTCCGCAGGAACAAGACAACACCCAAACCCAGCACCACCTACCACCTGGACCATCTCGGCACGCCCAGGGAGCAGACCGATACTGATGGCAGAATCGGCTGGTCCGCCCGCTACCGCGCTTACGGAAATCTGGCCCAGGCCGATGTCGAAGCCATCAATAGCCCGAATCAATAAGATGGATTTAAAAGGCTTAAAAATAAATGGTAAAGGAGAATCCATATGAAAGTTGAAACAGTATCGCTTGAAGAAGTGTTGACCGATCCAGGTAGGTTCAAAGGTTGGCTTTTTCTAGAGCCAGTGCCGTGGACAGCGAAAAGCCGGGGAGTTTTGATTGTTTTCGATAAAGACGCGGAGCCAAGCGATGAGCTCATCCACGCACGGATTGAAGACAAAGAGTGGTGCGAAACGTTGGATATAACAACGATAGAAGATATTGTGTTTAATGCTGCACAACAAATAGAAATGCCAAGGATAGATGAGTTGGTGGAAGCGTTCACTTTTTATTTTAACAATGATGCTTTCAAAGAGTTTTGAATGTATTTAATCAGGAATGAACGCCGAAGGCGGGGAGCTTAGGTATGTTAGCCTAAGCGTATGCTTGAACGTGTCACCAAATCTTGAATCAAAAAGTCTCGCCCACTTACGGCCGGCATCGTCGACGAATATGGGGAGAAAGTAAAGTCATTTGACCATAACAGAATTAGTCGTGATCGCAACTCGACAATCAATTATCAAGCAGAAATGAAAACACTGAAAGGAGATTGCAGGTGAGCGAAATAAAAATTAGGGGGTGGGGGGCGAAGCCAAGAACGATGCTTCGATATATTAAGTCTGGCGACATATTTATGTTTCAGGTTGATGATAATCGGTATGGGATTGGGCGGATTTTAATAAAGATAGACTTTGGTCATTTAGCGGAGGTTTTTGATGAAATTCTGCATTCAACAGAATTGAGCGAGGAAATAATTAGGCACTTGAAGCGGGTTAATTCACCTATTATTCTTGATTCGTATGGTTTGTTCGATAAGAAGTTAGAGGGGGACTGGCGTATTGTTGCTCAACAAGATGGATTCCAGATGCCTAAGTCTGACAATGCCTATTTTTGTTATGGCGCTACTAATTCATGGAAAAAGATTGATGTTTTTGGTAATGAAGAATCGATCACTGAGAATGAGGCCAATAAATTACCAAAATACAGTCCTAAGGGAGATCGCGATGTAAAAGAAATGCTCAGAATCGCATTTTGAGAATTATTGGGGGTGCTAAGAATGATTTTTTCGAATTGTGGAGCGAATTTATCTCTGGAAGATATTGGAGATATTCAGCAACAGTTGGATCTCGTTTTGCCGGAAGAATTGGTCAATCATTATTTAATACATAATGGCGGTATACCTTCAAATAGTTTTTGGATTTTGGAGGATGGCTGTTCTTTATGGGTTAAAAAATTTTTGCCTATAAAATTCCCGGTTGGAACCGAGCGGACTTTGGAAGATAGTTATTTACTGATGGTTGCAAAGAATGTAATGCCCAATGGATTGATGCCGTTTGCCATTGATCATGGGGGAAATTACTTTTGCATCGATACATCTGGCGAAGTTTACTTTTATGCGGTTGACGGATGGGATGAAGCGCTGAATAACGAACAAAATCATGAGAAGGCAAAAAAACAAGTTAGGCGTATCTTTTCAATGGTTTGTAAACCAGCTTGTCGAATCTGATGAATATGAAGATTATACATAGGAGTTTTACTCATAGAGGCAGTGTATCTATGAGTAAAAGTGGGTGTAAAGAGAGGTAAATAAATGCCTATACTGTATGGTGCCGGGCTAAGCGATATTGAAATCGCCAGTCTGGAAGATTATTTTGATATTAAGTTACCAGTAGATTACAAAAAATTTTTGTCGGATTACAACGGTTTTTTAATTAAATATCCAGACTATTGTAATATTGAATATCATGGTGTTGATGATGATAGTGTCGCGTTTAACGCTCTATTTGGTTACATGATTGAAAACAAAATATTTGATCTCAAAGGGCAGAATGATAATTTTTTGGATGAAATATTTTTTATTAAAAACAGTATTATTATCGGGGTCGATCCTGGTGATAACTTTTATGTGTTAGTGGTTTGTGGTGAATTTTCGGGTGTATATTATTGGGATAGAACTCATTTGCATAGCGATGATAGTAAACAAAATTATTTTTTTGAAGAGGTAAGCGAGTGTGGCAACTTATACAGGGTAGCTGATAGTTTTGATTCCTTTTTTAAGATAATATATGGTTATGCAAAAGCGCATAATATGTCTTTTGATAAGGGTTTGTAGTGCGCGCAGATACTGTTAGGGGTGTTGACAAAGGTATGTCTACGACAAAAGAGGCGAAAGCCGTGGAGGCTAAGAAATTACAAGAGTATTTTGATCAGACTGGTAATGCACCGGAAGGTAATAAAAAGCTTTAAGCCAAAAAAAAACAAGGGTTGTTGACGAAATGAATATATCTACATGTCAAGTTTATCCTGAAGTTGATGTCAGTTATAAAATACCCGGTTTTGTTATGAAAGAGTTGCGTAAAGGATTAAACTCGTTGGATAAGGAAATAACTTATTTTAAGGAAAAGTTCAAAGGACAAGATTTTGAGCTTGGTATTGTTATTTCGGCAACGCGCGAAAAATATAAGCCTTTAGTCATGGGGCCTACATTTTTTAATCGATATAAGCGCGTTGATTTTGTATTACATATTCCTTATAAAAAATTCGATAGTTCTTATGATGAGTTTTCTTATATTGTCGAAAACCTTCAATGTGGATTAGTAAGTATTTTTGATAAATATAGTGAGGATAGCTCTGGTATAAATGAAGTCTTGCAGCGTATATTGGAAATGGCGCCGTATCCGTAAATCGGAATATCCCGAATAGCCCGGGTAGGTATAATTAGCGTAATCGTACACAGGAAATATCGCCAAATCCTGGATCAAAAAGCTTCGCTCGCTTATGGCCGGCTACCTGATCGAAGAAAACGCGGTAAGGTATGGTAGTAGCCCTGAAAAAAAGTAGGATTTCAAAGTAGAGTTTTCTGGTAAGAAAAAGCTGATTTTAATAAGGTTACATAATCCAGTGGCTTGCCCATACGCCTATACCAGCAAGACCGAAAACTTGCCGATCAGTTTGGAAGGGAAAACCTGAAAAGCAAGGTGATTGAGAAGGGGGATGCTTCAACGTCAGAATCAAAAGCGGCTGAGACGGCAAAATTAGAAGAGCACTTGGAAAATACGGCTCGGTGCCGAAAGGTAATCAAAGAAGCTTTAAACCCAAAGGAGATTGCGGGTGATGATGAATATTGAGTTTGGTCAAATATATGTGGAATTAAATGCGGACTTTGATTTGCCGAGCTTGTTGCTTAAAAGATTGCGAGAAGAACTAGATACTCTTGGAAAGGAAATTTTACACTTTAATACAGTATTTAAGAATTCTGATTTCAAATTAGTATTTATTATTTCCGCAACTCGTAAGACCGATGAGCTTAATGTAAAAGGGCCGACTTTGGTGCGAAAAAAGCCGGCGGCTGAATTTGTTATTTATATTCCATATAAAGAAATTGTAGATTTTGTAGATAAAGTGTCGTATGTGCTGCCATACGTTGCTAAAGGTGTGGTTTTTGTAATTAATAAATATAAAACGGATAGTTCTGGCGTTGAAGATGTTGTGCGGAACGTTATTGTGGCAGTAAGAGATGAGCCAGAGACATTTCTGCGAAAATCTTAGCCCGCTTAGGCTCTATTAGTTTTAGTGTAATCCTATGCAGGGAAGCTGATTCATAACGAAATTCTGAATCAGCAAAGCCTTGCGGCAACCTGAGCGAAGAAAAACGCGCTAAGGCCGGCCACATCGTCACCCAACCCGGAAACAATGAGATCGAGAAATGGCTAAAAGAATCGTGTGGAAACATAATAATGTTGTCAGTCTTAAGCTTCGCGAGGACCTTTACACGTTGGGGCAAATGTTGGGTCGAGCTGCCATGCGGTTTTTCAATATTACTAGTGGCGATGGCAATTGGCATAATATTGATTTAAACGAAGTCGATCCAATATTTACGCTATTTATTGGAAATATCGTGTTACATAATTTGGTTGACAAAAAAGTTTCCGATAAAGATGTTAAGCCGAGCGCCGCGTCCTGTGAACCATACTGGATAAAGCCCAAGCTTAATTTTGATGGAGGTTACCCCTTCAAGGGAGGGAACCTTATCGATATTGGTACGGCAGGAAATATCAGCACAACGGCGGGGCGAGTGGTGCAAGAAGACCTATCACTTCCAGCCGATAAGGAAATTATAGAGACATATCAATTGACGAATATGTGGGGTGATGTAGATGTTAGAGATCGCCTGCTTCATTTTTTTGATACCGGCAAGGACGACGATTTTTTAAAGAAAAAAGTATTTCCTGGGTACGGGACAGAACATCCAGTGTAGATACTGTTAGCGTAATCCTACG
>Ga0160182_116773_pt1 | contig 11512 bp, 8 predicted proteins | sample met14sa_FD_108561 | JGI IMG/M metagenome (GOLD analysis project Ga0160182, IMG submission 108561) | Synthetic bacterial communities of pure cultures from sediment of Lake Washington, USA, under high oxygen condition - MT... | ecosystem: Engineered > Modeled > Simulated communities (microbial... >... | reverse complement strand
CTTTTCTTTATATTTTAGTGATGTAAAACTTCTTCACCTTCTTTCATTGGAACGTTTTGAGGTACAAAATCCACATCGTGTGCTGGATTACTGTAGTCATAAGGCCAACGATATACGTGAGGGATTTCACCTGGCCAGTTACCGTGCATGTGTTCAACTGGTGCTGTCCATTCTAATGTATTCGATTTCCAAGGATTCATTACAGATTTTTTACCGTAGAAGATACTAACGAAAAAGTTATATAAGAAAACCAATTGAAAAACTCCACCAATTAATGCAAATGTTGTGATTAAAACGTTTACGTTTTGTAAATCATCAAATAATGGGAAGTTTGTGTTTGTATAGTAACGTCTTGGTAAACCAGCTAATCCGATAAAGTGCATTGGGAAGAAAACTCCATAAGCACAGATTGCAGTTACCCAAAAGTGTACATATCCAAGGTTCTTGTTTAACATTCTTCCGAACATTCTTGGGAACCAGTGGTAAATACCAGCAAACATTCCGTAAAGAGCAGAAATACCCATTACTAAGTGAAAGTGAGCTACAACAAAGTACGTATCATGAACATTAATATCAAGCGTACTGTCTCCAAGAATAATTCCCGTCAAACCACCTGTAATAAATGTAGAAACTAAACCAATTGAAAACAACATAGCAGGATTCAACTGTAAGTTACCTTTCCAAAGTGTTGTGATGTAATTAAACGCTTTTACAGCTGAAGGAATAGCAATCAATAATGTCGTAAACGTAAATACAGATCCTAAAAATGGATTCATACCTGAGATAAACATGTGGTGACCCCAAACAATTGTTGATAAGAAAGCAATTGCCAAAATTGACATAATCATCGCTCTGTAACCAAAAATTGGTTTACGTGAATTTGTTGCAATAACTTCCGAAGTAATACCCAAAGCAGGTAATAAAACGATATAAACTTCAGGGTGTCCTAAGAACCAAAACAAGTGCTCGAACAATACTGGTGAACCACCTTGATAATGCAATACTTCTCCAGCAATATAAATATCAGATAAGAAGAATGAAGTTCCAAAACTTCTATCGAAAATCAACAATAAAGCTGCAGATAAAAGAACAGGAAAAGAAACGATACCAATAATTGCTGTTACAAAGAAAGCCCAAATTGTAAGAGGCAATCTAGTCATAGTCATACCTTTGGTTCTTAAATTAATTACCGTTACAACGTAATTCAAAGAACCCATCAATGAAGATGCAATAAAGATAGCCATAGAAACCAACCATAAGGTCATCCCTAAACCTGAACCTGGGATAGCTTGTGGCAATGCGCTCAAAGGAGGATAAATTGTCCATCCTGAAGATGCTGGTCCTGCTTCAACAAAAAGTGAGCTAACCATGATTATACTAGACAAGAAGAACAACCAGTATGATATCATATTCATAAAACCTGATGCCATATCTCGTGCACCAATCTGAAGCGGTATCAATAAGTTACTAAAAGTACCACTTAAAGCGGCGGTTAATACAAAGAATACCATAATAGTTCCGTGTATAGTAACCAATGCCAAATAAATATCATTTGTCATTACTCCGTTTGGAGCAAATTTATCACCAAGTAAAATATTGAAAATTTTAAATGATTCTTCTGGCCATGCTAACTGCATTCTAAATAGCATAGACATTCCTACTCCAATAATTCCCATGATGATACCAGTAATTAGGTATTGTTTGGCAATCATTTTATGGTCAATACTAAAAATATATTTAGTAATAAAAGTGTCTTTATGGTGATGTTCGTGTTCGTGATCTATTGCGTGATCGTGACCTTCTGCTGACATATATGTTTACTTTAAATTTTTCTTATTAATTATTTCATGGTTACGGCAACCGCTGCAGTATCTTTTGCTTTTGTAGAATCTGTACCAGCTGCTCCATCAGTAGCAGCAGGTTCAGCCATTGCAGCTTTTACTTCACTTACAATTGTAGCTTTATCTTTCAACCATGCTTTATAGTCTTCCGGTGTGTCTACAATAATTTTCATTTGCATGTTATAATGTGATGCTCCACAAATTTTATTACAAAGCAATAAGTAATCAAATGTGTAAGGATCTAAAGCAGTTTCACCTTTAGCAACTAACTCTATACTTTTCTTAGATCTTAAAGCATTTATATTAGCTACTTTTTCTACCATAAATGGCAATTCTCTATACTCTGCAGTAGTGTATATTGGCTCAAAAGCAAATTGTGTAACCATACCAGGAACACAGTTCATCTGTGCTCTAAAGTGAGGCATGTATGCTGAGTGCAAAACATCTTGAGAACGCATTTTGAAAAGAATTTTTTTACCTTTAGGGATATGCAATTCTGTTACAACAATATCATCTTGTGCATATGGATCAGCTAAATCGACACCTACAGCATTTGCACCTTCAATAAATCTAACATTTGCTTTCCCTAATACATTATCTTGACCTGAATATCTAGCTTTCCAGTTGAACTGTTGTGCATACAATTCAATAACTATTGTATCCTCATCTTCATCAACAAACATAATATTTGTCCAAGCGAAAAGACCATAAAGAATCAATCCTGCTAAAACTACAGCTGGAATAACACTCCAAATAGCTTCTAACTTATTATTATCAGCAAAATAAAGTGCTTTTTGATCTTTTTTTCCTCTGTATTTGAAAGCAAAATAATGCAACAATACTTGAGTAATAGCCTGAACTATAAAAATAAGAACCCATGTAATATTCATTAAATTATCTACTTCACCACCATGTGCAGAAGCTGGCGTATGAAGAACAAGAGGTCCCCATTTAAACAATCCGTAAATTGAAAAAATATAAATGAAAGCCAAGAAACCAAACATCAAATAACCTTGAACGTTATTATCGTTATCTGTAGCTATTTCTGAACTATCTGAATTAGATCCAACTTGCGTCAGGTCGAATATTTTAGTCAATTGCCATAAAGCAACAGCTAATAAAACTAAAACTATGATTACCAACAAACTTGTCATCTGTTTTTTTCTTTAAATATTAATAATGAAAATGTTTACTTTCTTCTATGAAAGGATTTCTTTTTGCCAACAAAGGAGCTTTAGTTAACGCTGTGAAAACAACATAAATAAATAATCCTAAGAAGAAAAGAACGGATGCTATTTCAGGTATACCAATAAACCATCTGTCTCCTACAGTTCCCGGCATAATCATATTAAAGAAATCAATATAATGACCTGCTAGTATTACAATTCCTGCCATAACTAGTACCCAAGTAATTCTCTTGAAATCTGTATTAATTAATATTAATAAAGGGAATAAAAAATTCATCACTACAGCACCAAAGAATGGAAGATTATACAATTCAATTCTAGTGATAAAATATGTTACCTCTTCAGGAATATTTGCATACCATATCAACATGAATTGTGAGAACCATAAATATGTCCAGAATACACTTAATCCAAACATGAATTTTGCTAAATCGTGTATATGACTTGTATTTACATGCTCTAAATATCCTCTAGATTTTAGGTATAAAGTAACTAAAGCAATTGTAGTAATTCCACTAACAAAGAAGCTAGCAAATACATACCATCCAAATAATGTACTGAACCAATGCGGGTCAATAGACATTATCCAATCCCAAGACATTATAGATTCTGATACTATAAAGAAAACTAAAAACATTGCTGATATGTTGAAGTTTTTCTTGTAAAATGAGTTGTCATTTGATTCATCTTGAGCCAAACAGTTTTTTCTTGAAAAATATTGGTATAAACTCCAACCTGTCAAAAATATAGCCGCTCTAATGATCCAAAAAGGAAAGTTTAAATAACCTGTTTTATTAGCGATTAGTTTATCATGAGCTACAACTTCAGGGTCTAACCATATAAAAATATGATTAAAATGTAATCCACATAATATTAAAATAACAAAAAAGATAACAGAACCAACCGGTAAATAAGATGTTATACCCTGCATAACTCTAAATAATACTGGAGACCATCCAGCCTGAGCTACTTGTTGAATTGCATAAAAAACTAAAACTCCAAGAGAAACAAGCATAAAGAAAATACAAGCAACATATAAAGCAGACCAAGGTTTGTTTTGCAGTTGGTGTAACACATGATTCAAATGCTCAGTATGTTCTGCTTCTTCACTAACATCGTGACCTTCTTTTTTAACAGCTGCTTCAGCGTGAACTGGTTCAGCATGTGCTTCTTCAGAAACTTTAGTTGTATCACCTGTTGGAGCAACAGCTTCGTGAGATTCCTCGATTTTTTTCTCTTCGTTAGCTTCACTATGGGTAGCAGCAGCTTCATGGGAAGGTTCAGCAGCAGCAGCCCCTTCATGTTTAGCTTCACCATGACCACCATGACTTTCGGCCGCAAGAAGCTTTTCAACTTCTTGAATATCTTTAGGTGCAGTTAAAAAACCATATCCAATTCCTAAAAGACCTACAGCCATTAAGATGAAAGAAAAAGTTTTTAATTTACTTGAAAATGTATACATATCTATTACGATCAGTTTGTTCAACAATTATAATTCGCTTTTTAGTTTTAGAACATAGTCAGTAACTAACCAACGTTCATGGGCACTCAATTGGTTAGCATGCGAACCCATTGAATTTAAACCATAAGTTATAACATGAAAAATACTTCCTTCAGTGATAACTCTATCTTTATAACTAGGAACACCCAGAAATTTTTCTCTTTCTACAAGCTTTCCTTTTCCGTTACCAGAAGCACCATGGCAACTGATACAATATATTTCAAAAAGCTCTTTTCCTTTATCAGAGTCTCTGCTTAAAGAATCCAACGGAGATTTAAGATTTGCTTTTGCTAACTCATATCCTGCAGTAGAATTTTCATATTCAAAAGGTTCAAACCCTCTGTTAATAGTTCCTGCAGCTGGAAGTTGACCTTCTTTACCGTCTTTAAATGCATTTGATTCAGAATAAGTTTCATACCCTACTGATTCATACATATTTGGAAAATACTGATAGTTTGGTTCCGCATTATTATGGCAAGATGAAACTAAAATAGTTATGCCAAATAAAAGTGTTATTTTATATACGCTTTTCATATCTATAATTAATGCTTTTCTATTACTTTAACTTCTACAGCTCCCGTGCTTTGGAAAAAAGAAACTAATTCTTCTTCATTGTCATTTACAGCAACTTCCATTAAAAAATGGTCATCTGTAGTTCTTACATCCGGATTTTCTGCTTCTTTGAAAGGCCATAATTTACTTCTCATGTAAAAAGTAATAACCATTAAGTGAGCAGCAAAAAATACAGTAAGTTCAAACATGATTGGAACAAAAGCCGGCATGTTTTCAATATAACTAAAACTTGGTTTTCCACCAATATCTTGTGGCCAATCCTGAATCATGATATAATTCATCATAGCTGTTGCTACCGAGATTCCAACACATCCATAAAGAAAAGCACAAATAGCTAATCTTGTAGGTGCAATTCCCATAGCTTTATCCAAACCGTGAACCGGGAATGGAGTAAAAACTTCTTCAATATGATGATGAGCTGCTCTGGTTTTTTTAACCGCATCCATCAATATATCATCGTCATTATAAATGGCGTATATTACTTTATTACTCATGGTGTGAATCTTTATTTGCTTCTCTTTCTCTTTTGTAATTATCTCCAGTTCCTTTCAAAATTGTTTTTACCTCTGCTTGTGCAATTACAGGGAATGTTCTTGAATACAATAAGAACAATACAAAGAAGAAACCTATCGTTCCAATGAAAATTCCAATATCAACAAATGTAGGTGAAAACATTGTCCAAGAAGATGGTAAATAATCTCTGTGTAACGAAGTTACGATAATTACAAATCTCTCAAACCACATTCCAATATTTACAACTATCGAAATTATAAACGAGAACATGATACTTGTTCTTAATTTTTTGAACCACATAAATTGTGGAGAAAAAACATTACAAGTCATCATTGACCAATATGCCCACCAGTAAGGTCCGGTAGCTCTATTCAAGAAAGCATATTGCTCATATTCTACACCAGAATACCATGCAACAAATAGTTCCGTTATATAGGCAACCCCAACAATAGAACCTGTAATCATGATAACGATATTCATCAACTCAATGTGTTGAATCGTAATGTAAGCTTCTAAATTAGATACTTTTCTCATAATGATAAGCAAAGTATTTACCATTGCAAATCCTGAGAAAACCGCTCCAGCAACAAAGTACGGAGGGAAAATTGTAGTATGCCATCCAGGTATAACGGATGTAGCAAAGTCCATCGATACAATAGTATGCACTGAAAGTACAAGTGGAGTAGCTAATCCTGCAAGTACCAAAGATACTTCTTCAAAACGTTGCCAGTCTTTTGCTCTACCGCTCCATCCAAAACTTAATATAGAATACACTCTTTTATTAAAAGGAGTAATAGCTCTATCACGTAACATAGCAAAATCAGGTAATAAACCAGTCCACCAGAATACTAATGAAACCGAAAGATACGTTGAAATTGCAAATACGTCCCAAAGTAATGGCGAGTTAAAGTTTACCCAAAGAGAACCAAATTGATTCGGAATTGGTAAAACCCAATACGCTAACCATGGACGCCCCATGTGAATGATTGGAAATAAACCTGCTTGAATTACAGAGAAAATTGTCATTGCTTCTGCAGAACGGTTAATCGCCATTCTCCAACGTTGACGGAAAAGTAATAATACCGCCGAAATAAGTGTTCCTGCGTGACCAATACCAACCCACCAAACAAAGTTCGTGATATCCCAAGCCCATCCTACAGTTTTATTTAATCCCCATGTTCCAATACCTGTAGATACGGTGTAAATTATACAGCCAAGTCCCCAAAGGAAGGCTATTAATGCGATTGAAAATACAATCCACCAATGTTTGTTTGCTTTACCTTCAACAGGCGCAGCTACATCTACAGTTACATCGTGATAAGATTTATCACCTATAACTAAGGGTTTTCTAATGGTTGCTTCGTAGTGAGACGACATAATCCTTTATATTGATTCTTAATTAATTATTTTTTGTACTAGGTATTTCTAACTTTAACGTGGTAAATCACATTTGGTTTTGTTCCAACATGCTCCAATAAATGATACATTCTTTCGTCAGCAGCTAACTTAGTCACTTCCGCTTCTTTATCATTTACATCACCAAAAATCATTGCTCCAGTAGAACAAGCATTTGAACATGCAGTTTGGAATTCACCATCAACGATTGCTCTTCCTTCTCTTTTTGCTTTCAAAATAGTCGCTTGTGTCATTTGAATACACATTGAACATTTCTCCATAACTCCACGAGAACGAACATTAACGTCTGGATTCAATACCATACGTCCTAAATCGTCATTCATATGATAATCGAATTCACTGTTTTTGTTGTACAAGAACCAGTTAAAACGACGCACTTTATACGGACAGTTGTTAGCGCAATAACGCGTTCCAACACATCTGTTATAAGCCATATGGTTTTGACCTTGACGAGAGTGTGAAGTTGCAGCAACTGGACAAACCGTTTCACAAGGTGCATGATTACAATGTTGACACATTACAGGTTGAAAAGATACTTGTGGGTTATCACCCGCTTTTTCCATTTCATTAAATGTAGACAATGAACTTGATAAACCTGCAATATTTTCTTTTCTTTCGTTATCCCCTTCAAAAGTACTTTCAGAAGAATAATATCTGTCAATACGCAACCAATGCATATCACGACTTCTTCTAACTTCTGATTTTCCAACAACAGGAACGTTGTTTTCAGCATGACAAGCAATCACACAAGCACCACAACCGGTACAAGCATTCAAGTCAATAGAAAGATTAAAATGGTGACCCGTTGAACGATCAAATGAATCCCATAAATCTACTTTAGTTGCTTCAACTTCTTTGTGATCCAATGAAACCATTGGTTGTTCATTCCAAACGTGAGCATCTTTTGTATTGAAAATTTCTAAAGAAGTTTCTTTAATGATATCTCCTCTTCCCATTAATGTTTTCTGACCTTGAACACAAGCAAACTCATGTTCTCCTCCAGCTTTCGCCAATGTTACAGACTGTACATTATTAAAACCTTTATATAAAGAGTAGGCATTTAAACCCACCATCATTTCTTCTTTCAAAGCCGCTTTACGACCGTAACCTAATGCTAAACCGATAGTTCCAACAGCTTGTCCTGGTTGAACAATTACCGGAACATTTTCTAATTTAGCTCCATCAGCAGTAGTAATAGTAGCATAACTTCCGTTTAAACCACCATTTGCAACGATTTCATTAGAAAGTTCATATTTCTTAGCATCAGCATTCGAAACAGTAACATAATTATCCCAAGAAACTCTTGTAATTGGATCTGGAAACTCTTGCAACCAAGGGTTATTAGCTTGCTGTCCATCTCCCATACCTGTTTTGGTATACAAAACAAGCTCAAGTCCTTGAGAAGCTTTTGATTTTGCTAAAGCATTTGCAGCTGCGCTATAATCAGCAGAACCAGCAGACGCAGTTGGAACAACTCCAACATAAACACCATCATGTAACACTTTGTTCCAAGTAGAACCAGTTATTATAGTTGATGCATTAGCTTTAATATAATCGTAGAATGTACCTGTCAATCCATTTAAAGACAACAATACATCTTGAAATTGTTTTGTAACAAAAAGAGGACGAATAGCAGGCTGAGTAATTCCGTAAGTACCTTTTGTGATACTTACATCATTCCATGACTCTAAATAATGAGGAACAGCCGCTGCAATAGTACTTACTAAAGCAGTTTCATCTTCTTTTAAAGAAAACGCAACTGATGTTTTTACTTTTTTAAGTCCTTCAACGAAAGAAGCACTATCTGCTAAAGTATAAACCGGATTAACACCACTCATTACCAAAGTATGAACGCTTCCCGCTTTCATATCACTGATTAATTGAGCAACTTTTGCATCAGATCCTTTTCTGATTTGTCTTACTCCAGAAGTACTGAAAGCTTCACTTGCCAACACTTGGTTGATAGCTAAAACTAACAATTGAGCATTTTTATCTTGAATACCAGATACCAAAACTCCTTTTGAACCAGCAGCTTTCAATTGTTGAGCTGCTTTTGTAACTTCTGCTTTAAATTTATCTTCTAAACTTACAGCAACAGCAGAACCCGTTACAATATTATATATATGAACTAATGCTTGTTTTTGATTAGCAGTAGACATTGGTAAACGCTTATCAGCAGCAGCACCAGACAAAGTCATGTTTGCTTCTAATTGGAAATGACGAGACATCTTTCCTGCTTTAGGAATTCTACCTTTAGCATAACCTGAATCAAATCCTCCACCTTGCCAATCTCCAAGGAAATCAGCTCCTACAGAAACTATTAGCGAAGCTTTAGAAAAATCATAATCAACCAAAGCTCTTTCTCCATATACCGTTTCGAAAGCATCTAATGCTTCAGATTCAGATACAGCATCATAAACAACATGTTTAGCATTTGGATTTTTACCGATAAACTCAGCAATCAACTTTTCAGTTGACGGACTAGCCAATGTGTTTGTTAAAAGCACTACTTGACCACCTTTTGCAGCAGCATCAGCTATACTTGATTTAATTTTAGAATCAACAGCAGACCAAGTTGAATTTTTACCTTCAATTTTTGGCTCTTTCAAACGCATACTATCATATAAAGACAGAATAGACGCATGAACTCTTGCATTAGCACTAAACTTAGCTCCAGCAATAGTATTATTATCTATTTTAATAGGACGCCCTTCACGAGTTTTTACCAAAAGATTAGCAAAATCAAATCCATCAAAAACAGAAGTTGCATAATAATCAGCTACTCCAGGAATGATTTGTTCCGGCTGAAGTACATAAGGTATTGACTTGTTCACAGGACCTTCGCAAGCTGCAAGCGTAGCCGCTGCAGTACTAAAACCAACGTACTTTAAAAAATCACGACGTGATGTTGATGAAGATGACAAAGCGTCATTATTTCCTAAAAACTCGTCAGTAGGAATTTCTTCAACAAATTCGTTATTTCTAAGCGCCTCAACAATAGAACTATTTTTGTCTAGTTCTTCAACACTTTTCCAGTATTTTTTGTTTGATGACATATATAAATATTAAAATCTTAATAATTTGATTAATAGTGGCATTTACCACATTCTAAACCTCCCATTTGCGCCGCAGTCAATTTGTCTACACCGTATTTTTTAGAAAGTTCTTCATGAATTTTAGTATAATACTCATTGCCTTCCATTTTAACATCAGTTTTTCTGTGGCAATCAATACACCAACCCATTGTTAATGGAGCAAATTGTTTTTGAATTTCATACTCTTGAACCGGACCGTGACACGTTTGACATTCAATTCCGGCAACAGTTACGTGCTGAGAGTGATTGAAATAAACGAAGTCAGGTAAATTATGAATACGAACCCATTTTACAGGCTGCGTTTTTCCAGTATAACTTTGAGTTGTTTTATCCCAACCTACCGCAGTATATAATTTTTGGATTTGCTCATCATAGAATGCCTTGCTGTACTCTGGAGTAGCAGTAGTTTCAGCAACTTCAGCAATGTTCTTATGACAGTTCATACAAACATTCAAAGATGGAATTCCTGCATTTTTACTTACACGAGCTGCAGAGTGACAATACTTACAATTGATTTCATTATCACCAGCATGTATTTTATGCGAATAATGAATTGGTTGAATCGGAGCGTAATCCTGATCAACACCAACTTGCATTAAAAAACCATACACGAAATATCCACTCGCCAAAAGCAAGAATATTGATGTAACTAAAACCAAAAATTGATTTTTAGCAAATGCTTTCCAAATAGGAGTTGTTGGAGCTTTCGGAGCTACTTCAATACCGTTTGCTTTTGCTACTTTAGATAAAACTCTGTTTACCAAAAATAACATTACAACCAAAATAACCATAACAAGCGCCAAAGCACCTAATATAATATTGTTTGAAATACCACTATCTGCAGCTGGCTTACCAGGAACTTCAACTCCAGGAGCTGGAGCAGCAGCTTCAGCTTTAGGCTCTGAAGTATAAGCAATGATATTATCAATATCCGCATCTGATAATTGAGGAAAAGCAGACATTACAGCCTTATTGTTCTCTTCAAAAACTTTAACTGCCTGAGCATCGCCAGATTTAATTAAGTCTGAACTATTACGAACCCACTTATGAAGCCATGATGCATCATATTTAGCAGACACACCTCTAAGAGCAGGACCTGTAGCTTTAGCATCAAGTTTGTGACATGCCGCACAGTTTGCATTAAAAAGCTCTTTACCCTTTACCGGGTCTGCACTTTGCGAAGTAGCTGAAGCATCTAGAGCTGCAGCATCAGCCGCAGGTGTAGCTTCTTGAGCAAATGAAGTAAAGGAAATAGATAGCATCAAAGCTATGCTAAAAAATAATTTCCTTGAGATCGAATTATGGTTACCCACCTTTTTCATATAGTATAATGATTATCTACTAAAAATTGGCACAGTTTTTTCTAATTGAATTATAGAAACTGAT
>Ga0160182_142606_pt1 | contig 11693 bp, 9 predicted proteins | sample met14sa_FD_108561 | JGI IMG/M metagenome (GOLD analysis project Ga0160182, IMG submission 108561) | Synthetic bacterial communities of pure cultures from sediment of Lake Washington, USA, under high oxygen condition - MT... | ecosystem: Engineered > Modeled > Simulated communities (microbial... >... | reverse complement strand
CGGGTATGCATAGAATTCATAAACCGTGGCAGCACTCACCACCCCATCGCTGTCCGCATGACGGATATATAGAGTCTGCTTTCCGTACTCTTTGAGCAGGAATTGGTAGTCCGTCTCAACACTACGTTTAACCCACACATCTTTTTGCTGATTCGCATCATTGTCCAGATTAAATTGATAACTTAATCCATCCGCAGGCGGTAGCGTGTGAATGTTGACACGATTGTCAGCAACGTCTATCCAGAACTGGTGGAGATCCGGCTTGCTAGGTATAGGTCTGACGCTAAACTGCGCGACTTGATCAAACGGACCCTGATCATCTCGCCCATCTGCTTGCATCTCTATACTTGCCACACGCCAATAATAAGTCGCTGGAGGCAATGACTGCACTGCCTGATACTCTGTGTTTTCGATGCGTCGCTGCTCAATGATGTGCTTAAAATCCACGTCTTTTGCAATGTCTAACTGATAGGCCTGTGCATTGGCGACTGTCTTCCATTTGAACATTGGGCGCACATCCCCAGTACGTTCACCTGCACCAGGCGAAACCAGTGCCGGCGCAAACGGCTGTGCATTCAAGGTAAAAGCATGCACACTCTCGTAACCTGCAATACCGTATGCATCACGTGCGTGCACACTCAGATAGTAATGACCATCAGGGATATCTTCAAACACTAGCTGAGGCTTGGCTGATGTGATTTCCGCCGTCAATTGATTGATTGTGACATCGGTAGCCACTTTACCTTGCCAAGACACTGCCGCAGCCTGATTTGGCATATCGAATACTACGGGTAAATGGGTAAATTGTGAGTTAAGGCTTGTGGTGTCTATAGCAGAAAGCAGCACGGTGGGTGGCATTGGTGGCTTGCCTTTTTCTGCCTGACTACCAAACCCTGCATTCACGATGACTTCATTATCTGCTGCTTGCAAACTCACCTGACCTGCCAGCGTAGCTTGCAGGGTATGCGTGTCATCTGCATCCACGCGGAACTTCGTCCCACGTACAGCGGCGACTGCGCTAGGCGTGATAATTTGCATGGCATTGCCTTTGATATGTTTGGGATTAGCGACCGTTTCGGCCTGACCTTGCTGCAAACGCAGCTTGGTATCCACCATTGCGCCTCCACTATACAAGCTCATCGTATCTAATACCAACTTTGCATTGGATGCAAGGCTTGTCAGCGTGCCATCGGCAAACTGAAGCGTCACTTTACTGTTGTCTTTGGTGATAAGGGTCGCTCCAGGACCTAGCGCTTGGCCTAGCCGTAACGGAACTAATGTTGGCGGATTAGGTGCTTGCGCGCCCTGCTGCAAAAACACTTGACCACTGACCTGCACTGCCTGCGCTGAAGCTGGCACTTGTTTAACCAAAGTGAGTGGTACCTGTAAAAGAAATCCAATAGGGATGCGATAAGGATCTTTAATATGATTAAGCCGCTGGAGTTTTACCCAATCATTAGGATTGATTAAATGTGCACGGGAAAAATGGATAAGATTATCGCCAGGATGCATGGCGTAACGCCATATCATATCGTTCTCGGCAGCATGCACACTCAGTGTTGAAAATGCATATAAGGCAATCAGTATTGAATGTGCAGCAGTCTTGTTTAAACCAGCTGATACTTTCATAAAGAATTAATCCAACCGTTCTAAGCGATAACCTTGGTGATACACAGAGATCAAACGCCAACCAAAAGGTGGCAACAATTTCAGTTTACTACGCAAATGACTTACATGTACATCAATCGTACGGGTGTCGATATCGGGCGAGGAAGCCCAAACGACTTTGGTCAAGTGTGACCTAGACAATAGAACACCCATCTGGCTAAAAAAATACAGTGCCAAATCTGTTTCTTTTTCAGTAAGCTTGATAGGATCGCCTTCAATCTCGAACTTGCGTTTGTCAAAATCCACTTTTAAACCACCGTAAACACTGGTGTCTCGTGATGAAAGCCTGGCATGATGGCGACGATACAGCGCGTTGATTCTGGCGAGCAATACTTTGGGGTTAGGTGGCTTAACAATGTAATCATCAGCGCCAGACTCAATCACAGACACGACGTCCTCTTCTGAATCACGACACGTTAAAAATACTACTGGTGGATAATTGCCTTTTATTTTTAAACTGGCCAACACTTCGGTACCTGCCATATCTGGCACTTCCCAATCCAAAATCGCAACATCGTATTTTGCACCGTTGAGTGCTTTTAAGCATTCACGACCAGAAGGAAAATAATCAACATCATGTCCATCGCTTTGCAAAATCGCAGTGATTTCACTGGCAAATGTTTGATCATCTTCTAAAAATGCTATTTTCATTCAATCACCTATCAAGATTAACGCGGGGCGCATTTTTACATAATTATATGGACGAACTGAATAGACAAATTGTTAAATTTCGTTAAGCGCTTTAGTACCTCAGCTTTTACGCAACAACTAAGCTGTGATGTAGAAATAACGTAGCCACCGTTAAATCCGCACTAGTACCCGGGTTAATGCCTTGGTTTTTCAAATCACGGTCAAACGCTCTCAATGTTGGGAGATAAAGTTTAGGATTTTCTTGATTTAAAAAAGCCAGATAATGCTCACGTGCTTCTTTTTGCAACTGATCCGCCACCTCCAAGCCATATTTACGCGCGACATGACTATCGGTGTGATGCGCAAGCCAATACAAATAAACGGCTGTCGTAGCCCATGCTGGGCGGTCCCATCTCACTAGTGCTTGCTGATAGTGTGGCAACCCTTCGTGCAATATAGGGTAAAACTGATTGGTATATTGCAGCGCAATGTGATCTCTCAGTGCCGCCGCTTGCATCGCTTCTAACAAGGTACATTGCGCTGACTCATGAATATCATGCTGTGCACTCTGCCCCAACCCACCGGGATTCGCCAATTGAATAGCGTCGAATGCCCATTGTGCGTCTTCAATGGTCGTATGCGCCAATACATCGGTTAGTGCAGCCTCAAAAGGCTCCGCCTGACTGTGTAGCGCAGCCTGTATCAATGGTGCACACAACAAAATAATGCCTAAATTGGTATTGCAGCCCACGGCTTGATGGGTTGCCGCAACAGATTCGTAGATACGCTGACCCAGCGAGAAAGATGGATTTGCAATCACATTAGCAGACACTTCTGCACTGGTGATAAATTGCTCAACGACCATGCCGTGTCCATCAGCAAAAATATGTACATTACCGGGCTTCAGCGCCTCCAGTTCAGCCATGCATGCATTCTGATACACCTTTGCAAGCCGTTGTGCAATGATGTGTTTAGGGTCGCTTACCATATCATCCGTTTGATTTATTTGCTTTATCGATTAAGTCGTCTACCAATGTTTGCGCAATATCCACAGTGCATACACTTTGTAGACCACGCCATGCCGGAATGCTATTTACTTCTAGCACCCATAATTGATCATCCGCATCTCGGATAATATCCACTCCGCAGTAATCAATGTCAACGGCTAGCGCAGCACGCTCTGCCAACGCCTGAATCTCGTCATCTTCTACTAATAAGCATTGGGCGCCACGTGCGACATTATGCAGCCAACCCTCGCCGCTCCGCCGCATAGTAGCAACTGCTTTATTATTGACGACAAACACGCGGTAATCATAATTATAAACACCTGTATTGACCATTTGCTGTAAATAATACACGCCATCCACAAACATATCGCGTGGCAATGGCAGCGCATCTTGCTGCGTCACTAGGCGCACGCCTTGGCCTTGGGAGCCAAATAGCGGCTTGATAACTAACGAGGTATGCAGTTCTAGCTGGGCTGAGATAATATCGTGTGCCTGCTGCCTAGATTCACATACCCAGGTAGCGGGCGTTGGGATGCCGTGATGTTTCAACAAAAAACTGGTCATGCCTTTGTCTACGGTACGCTCAATCGCTTTCGCATCGTTATATATATAGGTGCCTTGCATGCGCAAAATATGCAATATATTCAAACGTGTAATGACTTGCTGCAACGTGCCGGCGGCTATGCCGCGAATAAAAGCGAAACTTGGTTGTGCTGAAAAATGTGGGATGTGTATGCTTGCTTGTTGCCCAGACAAATCAATCATACAGTCTTGCAACTCTACAAACACAGCTTCTACGCCGCGCGCGGCAAGTGCATTGCTAAGCGCAACGCCATGCCAGCCACCCTGCTGGGCGGCTTCGTCCGTAATAATGGGGATTCTCATTTAAAACAAATTACTTTAACTAATAAATTTAAACTATTGATTTATAATATATTTAGTTAAAAGACTGTTCTAACAACGCTTCGTTAAATTGCCCAGCAAAATAGCTATGGCCTGTGTCTAAATTAGTCACTGCTACTTTGGCAGGTGAAAATAATAAAGGATCGATTTTATAAAAATCCATATTCACCGCTTTGAACACTTCAGCAAACGGGCGGCCATAATCTTTAGATGAACTGCTTGGCAATGATTTCGCCAGCGCTTCTGCTGCCGCATCTGTGCATTTCACATACAAATGTACAAATCCACCAAACAATATCGCATCATTGGTTCTACCCATGCCAGTTAAAAAGTCCGGAGAAGGCGCAGGAATTGGCGCAACACCATATCCATCCACTAATTGATGCAATGGAAAATGCACTGTATGCAATTTGTGTAAAGCCACTTCCAATACGCGCGCGGTAATTTGCACCGTCCCCGCTAGGCTTCTGGTAGGCGTTAAAATAAAAGTTAATTCATTTGCCGGAATTTGCGTGTCTCTGACCACTTTTTCAATGACTTCTTTAGGTGGAATTTTGTCTGTTTCCAGCACCAAGACCGTTTGTTTAGCTGCATCCTGATATTGAATTTCAGTAAAAATCTCTTCACGTTGCGCCAGCGCACGTGCAGGCCCGCTACCTAACGAGAAAAATTTCTCATGGGAGAGTGCCCAGCCCGCATACTGACTGCCTAAGCAAGCCACTACGGGGCTCATCGCATGCACTTTCACGCTGAGTGGCCAGTTGGCAAAAGTAGTGTTGTTTTGCAAAGTAACTTGCCCAAGCCCACCCATGCAGATCTCCGCCACAAGCCGTCCAGCCTCTAAACCGCCTTTTGCTTGAATGCCTGCATCAATCAGCGTAGCACCTGTCTCGTGTTTAGACACTATCACCTGCAAAGCATCTGCTTGTGCAATCATCCGCTCAACTATTGGTAATGTGAGCGCATGAATACTCATTTTTGATGGATTTGTATTGTTTTGATTTTGCATCGGAACCCCCGTTTTACTATCTTAAATAATGCCAGCTCTGGCTTGTACCAAATGCTTAGCTTCTTGTACATTATCTGCCGATGACGTCACCGTACAGATAGGCATACCTATCTCAAAATATTGTGATTGGCTTGGAATATCACTCACCCACTCCGGCCAAATTTTATCTTTAGCAATCTGTACTGGTTGATGCGCATACACAATATGGTGCGCTTTAGACTGTGTGCTCAATACCAGTGTCGGCATGGCCTCGATACCAAATGCACTGACATGCGATGCCATCAATGTGCCCTTCTGTGGTGTATACAAATCCACGGTTGCACTTAGGCGTGGATTGATTTCCAGCATCACCAATTGTTCGCCATCGACCACCGCATCCACACTGTTCAAACCTTTAAGGTTGAATTGCTTACTGGCTAGCGAGACAAACCGCTTAAAGGTTTCAACCAAATGCGCACTTAAAGTAATTTGACTGACCGCCCCACCATACTTAAAAGGCGTATGCTTATCTGCATCCACCCATTGTTCATTCATGCCAATCACTTGTACATTTTGTTCACTGGCTAAGAATAGACAAGAAACCGGTGTGCCGATTTGCATTTGTTGAAAATATTGATTAGATTTCAACGGTGCTTGATAGGCGCTAGCCCATTGGATATGCGCACCACCACTCCCGCCAACCTCCTTCACCAGCCAATCATCTAGCATGCTGGGTTGATTCATTGAGATAGCAGGCGTTAAAAACTGATTCGCATGGCAAAACGCAGCAAATATTTCGGGATGCTTACTTGCTTTTATAGTATCTGCAGAATTGCCTAATAAGCGGAAGCGCTGACCGATGCTAGCTAGAAGATCAGGCTGCGCTTCAAACCCTGCGCCATAGCAAACACCAAAGATATCTGCAGAATCTATTACATCTAATGCACGCAATAAAGCTTGTGCGTCAAACTGATGGCCAGTGCAGGCCACCTGAATACATTGTTTTGCCATGGCTTGCGTGTCTTGATCGACAAACGCATCCACAGCAATCACATCAAATCCGGCATCCTTTGCAGCTTTTACGTATGGCCGGCTAGATATTGCAACAATAACGAGCGTTTTATTTGGCATTGGCGCAAGCAAAGTCGTAGGCATCATGATAATCAATATGCATAGGCACATCACTACTTAGCATGCGTTGTAACAACTTGTGTTGTGTTACATATTTAAGCTGACCAATGGCTAAGGCGCCGAAGCCAGCAATCGCAGTACCTGCAATCACATCTCCATTCGCCATCACATCCACACCTTCTATCGCAGAAGGCGGCACTGCGTTTACGTCTGCCACTACTTTCAAGCTGGAAGATTTTGCGAAATGATCTAGGCCTAACACACGTACACCTGCCGGTGTTGCGCACAAAGCAACACTGGCTTGCGCCAACGCTGTTTTTTTTGGCGGCATCGCTACTGCCATCCGCTACAGTTAATTGCACGTCATAACGTTGCTGCATGTTATCCACATAGGCTTGCATGCTGGCTGTGTCTGCATGTGCCATCATCATAATTTTTGCGCCTTGGCGCGCAGCAATCAGTGCGGCGGTAGAGCCAACCGTGCCGCTCGCACCAAAAATCGCAATGGTTTGCTGGCCTAATGTTTGCTGGCTCTTTTGTAAATGCGCGTCTACTTTTGCCAACATTGCCGCAGCTGTTGTAAATGCGCCGGAAGGATCTGAAAACGTAGACATTTCAAACGGTTTAAACATAGCGCTTCTGGCCGCTTTTTGCATATCGAGTGCTAAGTGAATATCGCGTCCACCGAAAAAGAACGCTTCTTGTTTAATCCCGCTTGGGCTTCTAGAGAAAATCGCATCTTGCGTTAGCGCAACCACTTCATTCAACAGCACATTGGTATAAGGCATGATCTTTTCATACCCGGCATCAAACGCCATATTGACATCAAACGGGCTTGCATTTTTGGCTGCTGTCACAAGGTGTAATATGCTGATTTTATTCATAATTCGTCTTCTTATATAAAGTAATCGAAAAAATTTATTAATATTGTATTTCTAATCATGCACTTTAACCGCAACACAACGCAACCAAAGCCATGATTAACCTAGCAATTAGCCTTTATTTCTAATATTAATCTGCGCACCGTGATTGTTTGCCGTACATATTTTCCATCGTAACGACATATCACTAAAGCGAGCCTGTAGGCGAGACAAATGCATTTGTGCTTCTTGTTGGTTAGCAAATACAGCAAAGCCTGTCGGGCCCCAAGAGCTTTGTCCAGCGCAGTGAATACCATGCGCCAACAAATCACCCAACACCGCAGTCACTTGCTTGCTAGCGTACCGTCCTCCTTGCACTGGCGCAAAATAATCACCATTGTAAGCCTGCAATGCCGATACAGCTTTACCAAACGTGGCTAAATCCTGCTCCACAAGCGCCGGTAATGCTTGCATCAGCAATTGGTGGCTTAATTGCTGCGTGTTTGGTAAGGCATGATCCGCCAATCGCTTGAACGCCTGCAACTCTTCGTCGCCATGCACACCTGTGTGTTGGTCATCGAATATCAACAAAATACGCCATGCTTCTGGAAACGCATGCTGCGCAATAATAGGCGGTACGACTGTATGAGAATTGCTACCTGCATCCAGTACAACACCACCCGTAGCAAATGTACCGATGCCAATCCCAGAGCGCGCACCGCGTCCAATTAAGCCGGCAATATCGCGTAAAGGTAAATTTACGTTAAATAATGTACTGATTGCGGTACCAATCGCCAATGCCATTTGCGTCCCAGAACCCAAGCCGGCATGACGAGGTATTTGCTCAATCACCCGGACATGCACAGGCGTATGTATCCCGGCATGCTGTAACAACAGTTGCTTGGTACGTTCAATATAGCTAGGCGCTGCCTCACCTTCACCGATAGATACTTCGACACGCGTATGCGGTGCTTGCAGGCTCACACCCATGCTACCAAAGCGACGCCCTATCGACCCGTTAAGATCAAAAAATCCCATATGCAATCTAGCGGTGGTGATCACTTCAACGGAGTGCGGTAATGAATTTGATTTCATGATGCTCTAACAAATAAGGGTTAATTCTAGAGTGAATCGCACTATACCAAGATTTCATCAATGGTTTTAGTCAATTCTGACTAATCAAGCAACGTGACATCAGTGGCCTAATTTGGCATAATGAACGTAATAAACGCTTTAATTATATTCAATATAAACCTGTCTTCACACGCAAATTTAGTGTGGGTTGTTAAAACAATATTAAGGGATTCGTATGTCTAGCCATGTCATTCCATTTGAAAATCTACGTAATAGCGATGTACCTTCGGTTGGGGGTAAAAACGCTTCACTAGGTGAAATGATTTCTCAATTAAGTGCTAAAGGCGTACGCGTTCCAACCGGTTTTGCAACAACCGCTGATGCGTACCGTGAGTTTTTATCACAAGGCGGTTTAGATAAAAAAAATCAATGATTTACTAGATAAACTTAATGCAGATGATACGCAAGCATTAGCCAAATGTGGTGCGCAAATCCGCGGTTGGATTATGGAGGCACAATTTCCGCCTGCATTACAAACAGCCATCGCAGAAAGCTATGCTCGTTTGATTGAGAAATCTGCCCCAGGCACTACCTTTGCCGTACGTTCTTCTGCGACCGCAGAAGACTTGCCAGATGCCTCATTTGCAGGCCAGCAAGAAAGCTTTTTAAATATTCACGGCTTGGACAATATTACCCACGCAATTAAAGAAGTATTTGCCTCTTTATACAACGACCGTGCGATTTCATACCGGGTACATAAAGGTTTTGTGCATGCAGATGTAGCGCTTTCAGCGGGTGTGCAGCAAATGGTGCGTAGCGATATCGGCTGTGCAGGTGTCATGTTTACGATTGATACGGAATCAGGCTTTAAAGACGTGGCATTCATTACCTCCTCTTATGGCTTGGGTGAAACTGTGGTACAAGGCGCCGTCAATCCGGACGAGTTCTATGTACACAAACCATTATTGGCACAAGGCAAACCAGCAATTGTACGCCGCACCATGGGTTCTAAACTCATCAAAATGGTGTTTTCAGATGCTACGCAAGCAGGTAAATCAACCCATACCATTGATGTAGATCCAGTAGATTCTGACCGCTACTCACTCACGGATGCAGATATTTTGGAATTGGCTGGCTACGCCATGACCATTGAATCTCATTACGGCTGCCCAATGGACATTGAATGGGGTAAGAACGGTTTAGATAACAAGCTGTATATCTTGCAAGCACGCCCAGAAACAGTGAAGTCACAAGAAGCCAATAACAACGTAACCGAAACATACAAATTACAAAAACACTCAGCTAAACCATTGGTTGCTGGCCGTGCCGTGACGCAAAAAGTAGGCGTGGGCCCGGTACGTATTGTGTTAGACCCTGCACAAATGCATGAAGTACAACCTGGCGATGTGCTGGTTGCCGACATGACAGACCCGAACTGGGAACCCGTGATGAAACGTGCAAGCGCGTTGGTAACGAACCGCGGTGGCCGTACCTGCCACGCTGCGATTATTGCGCGTGAATTAGGTATTCCTGCCATTGTAGGCTCTGTGAATGCGACAGACTTGCTGCGCGAAGGTGAGATTGTGACCGTTTCATGTGCAGAAGGTGAGACTGGTTTTGTCTATCACGGTGCCTTCGATTTCGAAGTCAGCACACAAACAAACAGTGCTTTGTCTAAACCACCATGCAAAATCATGATGAACGTAGGTAACCCAGACATGGCGTTTAGCTTTGCGCAAATCCCGAATGACGGTGTTGGCCTAGCGCGCTTGGAATTTGTGATTAACAATATGGTAGGTATTCACCCGAAAGCTATTCTGAATATCGACGCCATGCCGAAAGCCATTCAAGACACGATTAAGAGCCGTGCGCGTGGCTATGCTTCACCTAAACAGTTCTATATTGATAAAGTAGCAGAAGGTGTCGCCACCATTGGTGCAGCGTTTTACCCCAAACCAGTCATCGTGCGTACATCTGATTTCAAATCGAACGAATACAAAAAACTGGTCGGCGGCGAGATTTACGAGCCAGATGAAGAGAACCCAATGATTGGCTTCCGCGGTGCGGCACGTTACATGGCAGAGGACTTTAAAGAGTGCTTTGCTATGGAATGCCAAGCCATGAAACGTGTGCGCGATGAAATGGGTCTCACCAATGTTGAGTTAATGATTCCATTTGTACGTACCTTAGATGAAGCGAAAGCTGTCACAGAAATCATGGCAGCCAATGGTTTAAAACGTGGTGAAAATGGCTTGCGCCTCATCATGATGTGTGAAATTCCATCGAATGCATTATTGGCTGAGCAGTTCTTAGAATACTTTGATGGATTCTCTATCGGCTCTAACGACTTAACGCAATTAACACTAGGCATGGACAGAGACTCTGGGATCTTGGCCGATGGCTTTGATGAGCGTAACGACGCGGTCAAAGTGCTACTAAAAATGGCCATCAGCACCTGTAACCGTCTTGGTAAGTATGTGGGAATTTGCGGACAAGGCCCTTCTGACCACCCTGACTTTGCAGAATGGCTAGTTGCGGAAGGTATTCAATCCGTTTCCTTGAATCCAGATACTGTTGTTGCCACTTGGCAGCGTCTAACCAAAAAATAGTTAGGTGGGCATTGTGAATCGTACCGTTTTCTTTATCTCAGATGGCACTGGCATTACTGCTGGTGCCCTCGGTAAATTGCTTGAGCACTTTCCCAGAACACACTTCACACAAGTGCGCATGCCATTTACCGACACATTAGATAAAGTGAAGTTGGCGAAACACGCAATTCAGGAAGTGACAGAAGAGGATAAAATCCGCCCAGTTGTGATTATGTCAGTAGGCAATGTTGAGCTGCGCCAAGCGTTGAAAGACATTGATGCCTACTTTATTGATTTATTCAATGTCTTTATTGATCCATTGGGTGAAGAGCTGCAACAAAAACCACTGACCGGCGCAGGCATTGCGCATAGTGTCATGGGTAGCAATTATCACGAGCGCATGGAAGCAGTGAATTTCACGCTGAACCATGATGATGGCATGACCAACTCCGGCTTAGAAGAAGCACAGGTGATTTTGATTGGTGTATCACGCTGCGGTAAAACACCTACCAGCGTGTATTTAGCCATGCAGTTTGGTATTAAAGCCGCTAACTACCCTCTTATTCCAGAAGACTTTGAGCGCGGCTCACTGCCTGCGGTATTGCATAAGCATATCGATAAAATATTTGGATTAACCATTAAACCTGAGCGCTTGCACTCTGTGCGCAACGAGCGTCGTGCAGGTAGCTTTTATGCTTCTTTAGATAACTGTAAAAAAGAAGTCGCAACGGCCGAAAACTTAATGCGGAATGCAGGCATTACTTGGGCTGATTCTACCAGTCGCTCTGTAGAAGAACTTTCCGCCATCATTATGCAGAAGATTAGACAGCCAGCTAAAACAGCG
>Ga0160182_100627_pt1 | contig 11779 bp, 14 predicted proteins | sample met14sa_FD_108561 | JGI IMG/M metagenome (GOLD analysis project Ga0160182, IMG submission 108561) | Synthetic bacterial communities of pure cultures from sediment of Lake Washington, USA, under high oxygen condition - MT... | ecosystem: Engineered > Modeled > Simulated communities (microbial... >... | reverse complement strand
TCGATAAAAAGCGAATCCCGTTATAATAAGAAACACGATAACTATTTTGGAGGAACAACATGTTAGCCGAAAAAGATACCGGACTCATTAGCCCGGAAGACTATTTGAAAGGCGAACCGCTTAGTGATGTCAAGCATGAATTGATCGACGGTCATGTTTATGCCATGGCCGGGGCCAGCGCCAATCATGAAAGAATATCAGGAAACATATACAGAAAATTCGGCAATCATTTAGAAAACACTCCCTGCGAACCTTTCGGCTCGGATATGAAGGTAAGGGTCGGTTCCAATTTTTATTATCCCGATGTGACTGTCGATTGCCATTTCGACGATTCGGAGCCCTATTTCACCGAAACCCCTATTATCATTGTCGAGGTTTTATCGAGATCAACGCGCAGAACGGACGAAACCATCAAGTTGATGTCGTATATTAATATCCCCAGCCTGCAGGAATATGTGCTGATTCAACAAGATTTCGTGGACATTCAAGTCATACGGAGAAGCGAGGGCTGGCTGCCGAAACATTATTTTCTAGGCGACGAGATTACTTTCGAGTCCATTGACTTAACTTTACCGGTCGAAGATATTTATCATCGGGTGCAAAACGATGATATGACCGAATTCCTAAGCAATAAGGCCGAAGCCGGGGAATAAGCGCCTGAAGATTATTGCTTTAGCTTGTTCCTTAGCTCACAAGGCGCTCTGTTACGGTTCGCAGAAGCGGGACTTGGCTACCAACTTAAGACGGTTAAGCCGATCATGGTTCGACAAGCTCACCACGAACGGCTTAACCTCAGGCTGTCCCGGCTTAAGTTGGTTCTTGCCTGCGATATTTTGATAACGAGATAATCTTGCCCCTTCCGTGCACGGGCATGGCCCGCTCTTACAGACTCATTGATCACCGTTGCGGTGTTGTTCAAGCTGCTCATACAGTGGCGCTACCCGTTGTTGCAGTATCGGATGCGATGAAATCGTCGGCGTATCGGCGCTGAAGCGAATAGCTTGATCCTTGGCATGAAAACCGGCCCGTTGCCGCATGCGCGCCAATTGCTCCGAAGTGCAATCGAGTCCCTGCCGGGGCAGTAAGCCTTGCCACAGGATATCCGGCAATTGCCGGTAATTGATTAATTGCAAGCTCTCTACATTGGCAAGCGCCGCTTCAAAAAATCCAGCCAAAACCTTGGCGCAATAGCCATCCAAATCCCCCGCTTCCAATGTTTCTGCCGCCAGCGAAGCAATCATGCCGGGCACCATCTGCGGTCCGCGTTGACGCCGATGCGAAGCCAGTACGGCTTCCGGTTCTCGATAAAGAAACCAGCATGGCGTATCCGGGAAAGCGGCGCGGAATATCGGCAAAAATTGAGTATGCCAGCTATCGAGCTTGATGAAAAAGTGAGTTTCTTCGGGGCTCCGCTGTTGCCCCAAGGCCAGGATCAATTGCCTCAGGCCGGTGCTGCCGCCACTGGATTCGGGCTCTGTTTGATGGAAGCGTAAGAAGGCATCAATGACAGGCGGCTCCGACATCACAATACAACAAGACAGGGTTGACAATAATTGGGTCAGCAAGGTGGAACCGCAACGCGAGGTATGAAAAATAAACGCGCTCGGCATCAGCCCCGGTTCCAGGCGCTTCAGCCAATCGAATTCTGTGCGGCAGATATAACGTTGCGCCGGATCCTGCTGTTGCAGCGTATCCGTGAAAAACGAAGCAGTAAAGCGGTCTTGGACATGCCGCCAAACGATTTCCCGGTCTTGCAGAGTCACCGGAAACCAATTGTGCAATGAAGTCAACGTATCTTTAGCAACAGCTTGACCGTTTAATAACTGCCGTTCATTCAACATGGAATAGTTAAGAAAAGAGGGGAACTATTCAAAGCATTGCCTGAAGCGTAAGGCGTGCCATCAACGGATCGGCACGTTATCCACGCGCAGCTGAAGGCGCGCGGCACGCCCGACGGCAAGGGGCTGAATAGTTACAAAAAAAGAGGAAGGCGCGGCCAAGCCGCGCCTAACAGGTTTAATTTCTGGAAGGAAAAATGCCTTCCATGGCAATTATGTAGTTAAGCCCAAGATAGGGCTGCATGTTGGAAATGGAGGCAGTGCTTACGACAGGAACCGTTAGTGGTGTGCCGTCGCCGGTATTGGCGTTTGACACTGTGCCACCAGTGATACCGCCACCCGAAACACCGCCGAGATTAACAGTTGCTGTTGGAACTGGGGTGCCCGGCGCGAAAAGCGGCTGGCCTCCAACAGTTTTTTGTGCGGCTATGTAAGAACCATTGCTAGGCGTTCCAGTTGATCCTAACGGATTTGTAGATGCCTGTACTTGAACTGCACTCCCACCACCCGTCCCCGTAAAAGTCGCCGCATGTGTATGTGACGGTAGATTGGCTGTGGTCAGTTTTATCGTTGCCGTACCGTTAGAGATAACCGTTGTATTGTTTGCTCCTGCCTTTTCACCTTGCACAACATTTGGCAAGCCTGGCCCTTGGGCCTGCGACCCGACGACGACCCGGCCGCGCAGATCGGGTATGCCGAAAGTGTTCTGCCCATCCCCGCCATACATGGTGCCTAATAACGCAAACATCGCCGAGTTCTGCTGAACCGGCACTGTTTGACCATTGCAAAACAGCCAGCCTCTTGGCGGATAATTAAATCCCACTGCCAGAACGGTTCCCATAAATGCATCCATAATAAATTCCTATTTTACTGTATATGATTAAAAAGCAACGATAATAGACCGCTGCACGATAAAATTAGCTAGTATTTAATTACGCAAATAGGGTTATGTTTTTTAGTAAAGCCTTAGAAAGCAGTCTACATAAAAACAATAAATACCTAATTTTTGAAATTAAGCTCTAGTTACCGGTAATGCAATTTTACTCAAACGCCAATCGGTAAAATAAAACCAAGATTTGAATTTAATTCACAACCGCAATTTATTTTTACTTAATTGGAAAAGTCAGTGCTATGGCCCGGTTTTAAGTTCTAGCCAGATAATCAGCTGACCGGGCGCAACAATATCAGATCACTGTGTTAAAGAAAACAAAAAAGGTCAGCGGCAAATAACAACGACCAGCCGTCTACGCTTCGTCGGCCGACCGATAACTCAACATAACCGTTACGTTGTGTACGCCTGCCTTTTCTTCCATAATGACCGGGATCAGCTCCGAACATTGTTTTTATTGGAGGCAAAACAACATATTATCGGTCAGTATGGTATCGATTGCTTATTGGATGTGCCGTACCGCATCCAATCGATTAGCCAAACTCAATGCTGCCGCAGAGCCGCTTTGCCGCAATTCAGCAATGATTTCCGATACATTTGCATCGGTAATACTGGGGTCACCATATTTTGGTAAGGGATTGGCAACAAACCCGGCCGCATTAAATATATCGGTTAGCCATTGATTCGGGATGCAATCAAGCACTAAATGAATGCGATGCACTGCGCTATGATTTTCAACCCGGTGCCTACAATTGGCATTCATGTACCAAGTGCCGCCCGCAGCAAAATGAATCGGCTCGCCATCCAGCCAAAACAATACCTCCGGGTCGGTGATAATAGGAATATGCAAGCGTGCCAAGCCATCTTCAAAATTGGTTCCGGGATCGGTATGCTCGCGGATGACGCCGCCCGGCGCCAATGCCATCAAGCGCACGGCGCAAGTTTCGCATTTAAAGTGTTGCAGGATTTGCTGAAAATAAGGGCAGCGCGCCAAGAGCGGCGTATCCAGAAATTGATCATTCGAAAATGCCAGAATATCGTCGCTACGGCCGTGTGGAGAACGCAATGCCTGACAGTGCCAATATCCGGCCTCGGCAGCTTGATCATTATAATGAGGCACCCATTGATCCGGCATTAAGCGCTGCAAATCGATTTGCAATGCGGCCAAGTCGAAATCGAACGGCAAACGCAAATAACGGGTAGCCTGTTTCATAGCGCAACTCCAGCTCGCCAACGCATCTGTTCGCTCAGTTCATCTTCGTCAACAATTTGGAAGCCGGCAGAAAGATAGAGCCTCCGTGCTTTGAGGTTATTTTTTACTACGCGCAAACTCAAGCTTGCCTGATGGGTTCCGGCCATTTGTTGAAGGTACTGCAACATATACCGCGCCAAACCCTGTCTTTGAGCGCCAGGCAGGACTGCAATGTCGATCAGGCGAATATCGCCGGTAATGTGCTCGAATACCATGCGCCCCAGCGCTTGACTTTGAGATTCGAGAATTTTGGTTTGAGCATTTGGATAGTTCTGTTGCACTCCAAGTGCATGAATCTGTTGCTGAGATCGAACCAAGTTGTCGATAAAGACTGAATCCATCGGCAAAATGAGCAAATCTTCGCGGGTTGAACGATAAAGCGTGTCGATAAATTCTTGATCATGCTCATGAACGGAACGTAAATGAAAATCGGGCGGCGACATATCTATGGTTTTTTATGAAATTCAAAATATTTTTTCTGCTATCATGCACGCCGTCGGCTTTTGACGCAACTGTACTTAAAGGTTAGCCATGAATCTTAGTCTTGAACAAGCCTCTCCGCTAGTGGGCACAAACTTCACAATACACACACAAGCAGGTCTAATCGACTTGCAATTAATCGATGTAGCGGAATTACCGCGCCGCAATATACCGGAACAATTTCGCACTCCGTTATCACTGGTCTTTACCGGGCCGCCCGATATACTGTTGACGCAAGATATTTATCTTGTTGAGCATGCCGAATTGGGACAGAATCAATGGCTCATGGGGCCTATATTATCAATCAACCCAGGGTCTAATGATAATAAACTCTACTATGAGATAATGTTTGCTTGAGAATAACAGGTTCGCCGTACGTTAGTCCAAGAAAAACCAATAGCTTAAAACCATGCAATCAAGTAAGGCTGTTTTATCGACCCGAGGTGACGGACGCTCGTCACCTCTTTGCTCCTTCCTGAATGTCGTGTATGGGGTTGAGAGACAATCTGGCTCACTGTCCACCACTCCACCAAGCGGAAAGCTGGGTGTAAACCCTGTTGTTTGGGGCAATTGAATTCTGTTGAGACTTTCAAGAATTGGCAATTCCTAAAATTTATCTTTTAGGTTATTTATACTCGAAACAGCTAATCCAGTGTTACTCTCTTAACCAACGTTGCATCTGTGGAAACGCTTTCCAGCCTAATCCCTCGGCCTTGCTTGGTTCAGCAGTTAAGCCCATCCACTGCAACAGTGGTACTCCCAAATTGCTACCGTTGCTAAAAATATCTATCAGCCAGTCCGACTCGCCTTTATAGCCATCGGGATGAAACACAACTTCCGGCTGCAGGTTTAAATACACTAAGGCCGCCCACGACCAAGCTAACACAGCCATTTCATCGCCGGCATTTTTGCTGACATCGTTATATAAAACATTGCGTTGCGTGCCGTCCATCACCGCTAAATGTCCTGCCTCATGCAATAAATCCCCCGGATATTTCAACTTGGTTTCATCCACCACCAATACGCCCTTATCAATCAGAATACCGGGCAAGATAACATTATCAGGAATTTCTCCTGTCCGCACAGGGATACCTATGCCGGAAATAAAATCGGTGATTTGTTGGGTTAATGGATTTGCAAATACGACCATGTTTTTTCTCTTCGTTGATTATTGTAACGGATATATTATTGTGCAAACTTTTGGGTGGCTAGCCAGCGATTGGAATGATAACGTTTATTTGGAAAATCAGGGCATTACTTATTTATCAAGCCGGACGTATGACTGTCCCTATACATAATAACGCGTTGAAATGTTGAAAAATACTGACTTTTTGTGCAGAAGCTGGCAACTCAACAAGTTGCCGCAGATGAAAAATCAACATTTCAACCGGCACAAGGCAAAAATAAATTTTTTTTTAGATGCCGATAAACTTGCAAATGAGTGTAACGGCAAGAGTTGGCTGATTGCTTACCGGCAGGCATAAAAAAACCGTAGCTCCCGAAAGAGCTACGGTTTTTTTTGTCCGCAATTAGATGATTGTTACTTCTTCTGCTTGCGGGCCTTTTTGTCCTTGAGTGACAGTAAACTGTACTTTCTGTCCTTCATCAAGAGATTTAAAGCCTGAGCTGTTAATGTTACGAAAGTGAACAAAAACATCTGGGCCGTTTTCTTGCTGAATGAAACCGAAGCCTTTTTCAGCGTTAAACCATTTAACGGTACCTGTAGTCATTTAGTGTAATCCTATTTGTAGTAATTGAAGCCTTATAAAGGCTAATGGAGCTGGGAAATTAGAGAATTACTTAATGATAACAGGACGAACAATTACATGAAGAACTTCGTAAAGATAAGCATAACGGTAAAACTATTTCAAGCTGAGCGCATTCTATAGCCGCCCCCTGACAATGTCAAGCCTGCTCTTTCAGTTTCCCGATGTCTTGGCATATGATTTTAAGAACCCCAGTTTATGAGCGACACTTCCTATTCAGAATTAACGCTGTTCTCTGGACACCTAATGACGGCTCAACTCTAAATTTCTAACCTTTTACATTATTTATATGAATACTTTATGAATTTAATGCATCAAATAAGGAAACAATCCATCTACTCCTAGTGTTATTGTCAACAATAAAGGCCTTTACTATAGTTGAGCCGTAGTCTAAAAAACCTTTCAACGTTATAAGAGGATTTACTCATGAACGACTTTTACAAAGACATTTTAACCGGAACGGTATTTATAATCGGCCTGTTGGGCTTTATTTCCGGTGAATTTATCATCTCATCCGCCCTATTCGCCGCTGCCGCTATTGCCAGTAACGTTAACCTGAACCGTAAAAGAGGTAAAGCTGGACAATTATCATGCGAATGACTTTAACCACGCAACTTGGAGACTTTCAAGGCTTAACGGCCTTGGAAGTTTTTTATGCTTCTTTTTTTGGATGTCTCGATTAAAGCCGTTGACACCGAATCATTGCCGCCACAGTTAGAATTTACTCCGTTACATCACCATCAGCTTCAACCAAAACTAAAATCAGCCTTGATCATTCGCCCATAGCCCGGATGATAATCGCCGACCGGAATACCTTTAGAGACCTGAAAAGCCACATAATCAGCTTGACCGTTACCAGTAAATAGTTTGTTTTCCACGGTAACTGCCGCAGAAATCATCCTGCTATTCAGTGTCGACTATTTCAGATCTATAGCCAAGTCTCCACCCAAAACCCATCAGCTTCACCCGCCCGGCTTTTGCGAAAAAATTTGCAGTGAACTAAATCTTGAAACAAGGATTTGTGCTGAAGTAGCGAAATTGCTAAGCGTCGAACTCGTAGAACCTGAAATTAGAAATGGCGAGTATGAATTGACCCGGCGATTTATTCCGCTTACCAACCGCCAATTACCACCAAATTTTATTTTGAAAAATTGATTTGATAGTTAAAACCAATAACTTGAATGGCGGAGAGAGAGGGGTTCGAACCCTCGATACGTTGCCGTATACACACTTTCCAGGCGTGCGCCTTCGACCACTCGGCCATCTCTCCTATTATCTTGCTTCCCGTAGATCACGGGAAGCCGACTAGAATAATCGATATTGCGTTTTAGCGCAATGCCCTTCGCTTACGATCGCATGGATGCAGGAGCTAGGGCATCAACCGTAGGCGCTTTAGGCGACGCACGAGGCAGTTGCCGGAAGCGTTTATTTTTGGTGACCGCCACTTTCTTCGGTCAACGCTTCCAGCTCATCCCATCGCTTGTAAACTTGCTCCAGCTTTGCATCGACCTGCTTCAGTTCATCCAGGGTCTTGGCAACGACGGCTTGATCTTTTTTGTAGAACTCAGGCGCACTGATTTGCCGGTTTAATTCCGCTTGTTCGGTTTCAAGCTCACCGATCAGTTCCGGCAGCTTATCCAGCTCCTGCTGTTCCTTAAAGCTTAGTTTTTTTTTTTCGTTACGGCGCGCGCGGGAGCTTGGGCCGCCGGCTTTTCCTGCTTGGTTACCTTGACAGTTTCGGCCTGCTTCGCCTGCTTAACATGATTCATCCAATCGGTATAGCCGCCGACAAACTCATCAACTTCGCCTGAGCCGTCAAGCACAAAGACACTGGTCACTACGTTGTCCAGAAAAGCCCTATCATGACTCACCAGCAGCAAAGTGCCGTCAAAGTCGACCAGTTTTTCTTCCAACAATTCCAGGGTTTCCAAATCCAGGTCATTGGTCGGTTCATCCATAATGATCAGGTTGGAAGGCTTGGTAAATAACCTCGCCAGCAACAAGCGGTTTTTCTCGCCGCCCGATAAACTCTTTACCGGAGAACGCGCTCTGGCCGGAGCAAACAGGAAGTCGCCAAGATACGACATGACATGCCGTTGGTTACCGGCGATTTCGACAAAATCATTACCGTCGGCGACGGTATCGGCAACGGTCATGTTCGGGTCGAGTTGGTCACGCAACTGGTCAAAGTAGGCGATTTCGAGCCGGGTGCCCTGCTCTACCGTGCCGCTATCAGGCTCCAACTGTTTTAACAGCAATTTTAACAAGGTCGATTTACCGGCACCGTTAGGGCCGATCAGGCCGATTTTATCGCCGCGCTGAATCAACGTGGAAAAATGCTTAACAATCGGCCTGTCCTCATAAGCAAAGCTAATATCGTTAACTTCGATTACTTTTTTACCGGAAGCATCGCCCCTATCCAGGGACATCTTGCTGGTGCCTTGGGTGTTGCGGCGCTGGGAGCGTTCGTTACGCAACTTCTCCAGCGCCCTGACCCGGCCTTCATTGCGTGTGCGCCTGGCTTTTACGCCTTGCCTGATCCAGACTTCTTCATCAGCCAGCTTTTTGTCGAACTCGGCATTTTGATTGGCTTCGTCTTCCAGAGCGGCGGCTTTGCGGGCCAGATAATCGTCATAACTACCCTGCCAGGACACCAGATTGCCGCGATCCAGATCGATAATCCGGGTCGCCAGTTTTTGCAAAAACGACCGATCATGGGTCACAAATAACACGGCCCCCTGAAAATTCAGCAGTTGATCTTCCAGCCAGGTAATGCTTTCAAAATCGAGATGGTTGGTCGGCTCATCCAGCAATAGCACTTCAGGCTCTATCACCAAGGCCCTGGCCAAGGCTACGCGCCGCTTCCAGCCGCCTGACAAGCCGCTGATCTTTAATTCGCCGGGCAAATCCAGCTTGCTTAAGGTGGTTTCAACCCGTTGTTGAAAATGCCAGCCGTTATGCACTTCGAGTTTGTGCTGCAAATCGCCCAACTCATTCAAGGCCTTGTCGTCATCGTAATCCATGGTTAAAGACAGCGCGTGATAGCGGGTAATCCACTCGCCCAGCTCGCCCAAGCCACCGGCAACCGCGTCATAGATGGTCGCATCATCCGGCAAATCGGGCGTTTGCTCCAGCCATGCCAGCTTTAATTCCGGTTGCCGCCAGATGTCGCCGTGATCGGGCTGAATATTCCCGGCAATGATCTTCATTAAGGTTGATTTACCCTCGCCGTTGCGGCCTAACAAGCCTACCCGTTCCCCGGCATCCAGCTGAAAGTCGGAATTTTTCAATAAAGCGTGAGTTCCAAAAGCGATGGAAACGTTGGTCAATCGTAATAAGGGCATTTTAAAGTTCTTTATGTTGTAAATAGCGTCGTAATAAATCCAGTGCCAGTAACGCCGCCTGATTTTGCTTGCGTTTGATAGGGCCTGCCACTGAATGGGTGGTTTGATGAAATCCATCTCCAGTCAGCAGCGTATTATATAGAATAATGGACAGGTCTTTATCGTGAAATGTTTTACTGTCCCCGGCATAGAGCTGAACCAGTACAAAATCGGCGGCACCGGTCTTTTTTATTGCGCTGGCGACGGCCTGTGCAGTTGCGATCAAATCGTTGGCGTTAACCGTAACCGCGAGTTTTTGCCCCAACCTTTCCAGCGATTGCTCATAGCGCGTTTCCAGCAGCCATGGCAAGCCTATGCACTTGGCCGCCAGCAAGCCTTGGCTGGCTGTTTCCACGACGGCCAAGGTGTGCCCGGCGACGGTCATCAGCTGATCAATCACAAACACCAGCTCGCCGCCTGCCCGCCCGAAACCGTCAATGGCAAAAACAAAATCGCCCAGCTCTTCCGCAACTTTAGTCGCCAACGCGGCCACGGCTGTTTCAGGATAATCATGCGGAAACAGCAATTTGGTCTGCACATCATCCGGGCTGGCACGAAAACCCAACTGCACTTGGGGCGGGATTTCAATCGCACTGATAAGCTCCTGAATGGCCGACTCGCCTACGCCTAGCGTTTTGATGGTGATTAACTTTCCGGGCTGCAATAAAAACCGGCTTGCCAACGTTGGCTGAATGGATTCCGAAAATAAATGCCGCATTTCTAAAGGCACGCCGGGTACAAAGGCAAACCAGCAGCGCCCGACTTGCAGGGAAAAACCCGGCGCTGTGCCCCAGGCATTGTCAATGCGCTCGGCGCCCTTCGGAAACATCGCCTGCTTGCGGTTTGACTCGGGCATGGGCCGGTTTCTGAGCATAAAAAACCGTTTGATCTGCTCAAAGGCAACGTCGTCGAATTCCAGCGGCAGGTCGAACGCTTTGGCGACCGCCTCAGCGGTCAAATCGTCGCTGGTAGGCCCCAGTCCGCCTGTGCAAATGCAGCAATCTGCGCGCACTGAAATTTCCCGCAACAAGGTTACCAGATCATCAAGCTTGTCGCCCACCGCGGTATGCCGGGTTACGGTAAAGCCCATGGCGACGACGTGCTCCGACAGCCAAGCCGCATTGGTATCGACGGTTTGACCGGTAACAACTTCTTCGCCTTGTGAAAAAATTTCTAGCGTTGGATTCATATTGGAAAATTCTTCGGTTAAAAGATCGATTTAATAATTGTCAGCTGTCGATTTCAGTTCATCAGCACGCTATGCCAGAACGGTAATGTAATCAGGCTTATTGCCGTCGTTACCGTTACCGCCATCGCGTACAGCGAACTATCCAGCCGGTAACGATCGCAAACAACAATGCCCAGCACCATGCACGGCATGGCCAGATCAAGCACTGCCGCCGCCCGGTATTCGCCGTTTATCGGTAAAAATCCGATCATAGCCATGGCAAACAATGGCATCAGCACCATCTTAATAACGATAACGGGGATAACGTAGGGGATATTACGGACGGTTAGCGCCTTCCAACTCAAGGCCAGCCCCAGAGAAAACAACATCAACGGCACGACTGCGACGGATAATTTCTGCAATACGCCGAGAAGCCAAACCGGGGCAACGAAGCCGTTAACGTTAAGAATAACCGCAATGACCGCCGCCCAGAACGGCGGTGCATTAAAAAACAGCCAAAGCGGCCGCGGTTTTTCTACGACCTCTTCGCCGTAGTACCGCGCCACCATAATACCGACGGTAAACAATAACGGTGAGACTGCAAACAAATCCAGCTGTATAACCACCGATCTGGCCCAGCCGCCAAAGGCTTGTTCCAAAACAGGCAAGCCCAGATAAGTCACATTGGGAAAGGCTGCCGCCAGTATCATCGCCCCCAAACGCCTGTCTTCAAACTTAAACAATGCGCCTACTGTCCAGATACAAAGCATCGCAAAAGCAATGCTACTCATCCCCAGCAAGGCGTACTGAAACGAATGCAAACCTAGATCCGCAGACCACAAGACCTCCAGGACCATAGCCGGTAACAGCAAATAATAGACCACCGTGGTCAACACCAACCGGGTTTGCTCGGCGGGCAACCCCGCCGGCCTTGCAAAACGCCAAACTGCGCCGCAGGCCATTATCAAGGTCATTTGTATCAATGTTAAGTTCATAATTTAAG
>Ga0160182_140916_pt1 | contig 11984 bp, 8 predicted proteins | sample met14sa_FD_108561 | JGI IMG/M metagenome (GOLD analysis project Ga0160182, IMG submission 108561) | Synthetic bacterial communities of pure cultures from sediment of Lake Washington, USA, under high oxygen condition - MT... | ecosystem: Engineered > Modeled > Simulated communities (microbial... >... | reverse complement strand
TTTTCTTTATAATTTATGCTTGTCCTGCCGGACCGAAGTTAAGCGGTATTGGTGCTTGTTCAGTGTCTTTTATTTCGCCATGAGCGACTTCAAAACGGTGAATATTTTCTCCTATTGCTTTCAACAATCTTTTAGCATGTTGTGGTGTCAAGACAATTCTTGATTTCACCTTAGCTTTAGGAATACCAGGCATGATGCTTACAAAATCTAAAACAAACTCTGATGAAGAGTGATTTATTATTGCCAAGTTGGAATAAATTCCTTCAGCAATTTTTTCATCTAGCTCAATATTAATTTGCTCTTGTTGTTGATTAGAATTACTCATATTTTAATAAATATATTCTTCTTTGTTAGCCATCATGTCGTTATAATCTTCTTTTGAACCTACAATTGTATTGTCATATTCTCTCATACCTGTTCCGGCAGGGATTCTATGTCCAACAATTACATTTTCTTTCAATCCTTCTAAGTAATCAATTTTACCTGCAACAGCAGCTTCATTCAATACTTTAGTAGTTTCTTGGAAAGATGCAGCAGAAATAAACGATTTAGTTTGAAGCGATGCTCTTGTAATACCTTGTAAAACTGGTGTTGCTGTTGCAGTAACAACATCACGAGCTACAACAAGATTTTTATCTGTACGTTTCAATAAAGAATTTTCATCACGTAACTCACGAGGCGTAATAATTTGACCTTCTTTTAATGCACTAGAATCTCCAGCATCTTCAACTACTTTCATACCATATAATTTATCATTTTGAACGATAAAATCTTTAGTGTGAATTAATTGATCTTCTAAGAATAAAGTATCACCTGGATCCTGAACTCTTACTTTACGCATCATTTGACGTATCACTACTTCAAAGTGTTTGTCGTTGATTTTTACCCCTTGTAAACGGTATACTTCTTGAATTTCATTTACCAAATACTGTTGAACAGCAGCTGGTCCTTGTATTCTTAAAATATCATCCGGAGTAATTGCACCATCAGATAAAGGCACCCCTGCTCTTACGAAGTCATTTTCTTGAACTAGAATTTGGCTTGATAATTTAACCAAGTATTTTCTAACGTCACCAAATTTAGATTCGATAACAATCTCACGGTTACCTCTTTTGATTTTTCCAAAAGAAACAACACCATCGATTTCAGAAACAACAGCTGGGTTTGAAGGATTACGAGCTTCTAACAACTCTGTAATTCTAGGTAAACCTCCTGTAATATCTCCTGATTTAGAAGAACGACGTGGGATTTTTACCAATACTTTACCTGCTTTAATTTTCTCACCATTTTCAACCATCAAGTGGGCTCCAACTGGTAAGTTATAAGAACGGATTAGTTCCCCTTCTTTACCGTAAACCAATAAAGTTGGAATTAATTTTTTAGCTCTAGATTCAGAAATTACTTTTTCTTGGAAACCAGTTTGCTCATCAATTTCAACCATGAATGATTGACCTTGCTCTAAATCTTCGTAAGCAATTTTACCGGTAAATTCAGAAACGATAACCCCATTATATGGATCCCATTTACAAATCACATCTCCTTTAGCAACAGATTGACCGTCTTTAACGAAAATACTTGAACCGTAAGGAATATTATTTGTACTTAATAAGATACCTGTTCTTTCATCGATTAATTTCAATTCAGTAGAACGAGATACAACAATATCAACTGCATTACCTTCGCTATCTTCTCCTTTAACAGTTTTTAAATCTTCGATTTCAAGTTTACCATTAAATTTGGTAATGATGCTTGATTCTTCAGAAATACCACCCGCAACCCCACCAACGTGGAATGTACGCAATGTTAACTGTGTACCAGGTTCTCCAATAGATTGTGCTGCAATAACACCAACTGCTTCTCCTCTTTGTGTCATTTTACCAGTAGCTAAATTTCTACCGTAACATTTTGCACAAATACCTTTTAACGCTTCACAAGTTAATGGTGAACGCACTTCCACTTTCTCGATTGGAGAAGCGTCAATTGCTTTCATTATAACTTCTGTGATTTGTTGTCCAGATTGAACTAAAACTTCATTGTTTAAAGGATTAATTACGTCTTGTAAAACAACACGTCCTAAAATTCTTTCTCCTAATGATTCAACAATTTCCTCATTTTTCTTCAATGCTGATACTTCAACACCTCTTAATGTCCCACAATCTTCGATGTTAACAATAACATCTTGAGATACATCATGCAATCTTCTTGTTAAATATCCTGCATCGGCAGTTTTCAATGCCGTATCCGCAAGACCTTTACGCGCACCGTGAGTAGAGATAAAGTACTCAAGGATAGAAAGACCTTCTTTAAAGTTAGAAAGAATCGGGTTTTCAATAATCTCACCACCACCAGCAGTCGATTTTTTAGGCTTAGCCATCAAACCACGCATACCGGTTAACTGACGAATTTGTTCTTTGGAACCCCTTGCCCCAGAATCAAGCATCATGTACACCGAGTTGAAACCTTGTTGGTCTTCTCTAATGTTTTTCATTGCTAACTCTGTCAATTGAGCATTTGCTGAAGTCCAAACATCAATAACTTGGTTGTAACGTTCGTTATTGGTAATAAGACCCATGTTATAATTTGCAGAAATACCTCCTACTTGCTCTCTTGCGTCGGCAATTAATTTAGGTTTCTGATCTGGAATTCTAATATCCCCAAGAGAGAATGACAAACCACCTTTGAAGGCAAATTTGTACCCCATGTCTTTCATGTTATCCAAGAAAGCCGCAGTTGTAGGTACATCAGTAGAACTCAAAACGTGACCGATAATATCTCTAAGGTTTTTCTTAGTCAATACATCATTGATATATCCAGCTGCTTCCGGTACTACTTCATTAAATAATACACGACCCGCAGTTGTTTGTATAATTTGGTATACTAATTCACCAGCTTCATTAAAATCTTTTGCTCTAATTTTTACTCTAGCATTCAATTCTAATCTTCCTTCATTCAAAGCAATATTTACTTCTTCAGCAGAATAAAAAGTGATTCCTTCTCCTAAAATTTTAAGCTCTGGAGTAGATAAACGTTCTTTGGTCATATAGTATAGACCCAAAACCATATCCTGAGAAGGTACCGTGATAGGAGCTCCATTTGCAGGATTCAGGATATTGTGAGAACCCAACATTAAAAGTTGAGCTTCCAAAATAGCTTCTGGTCCTAACGGTAAGTGAACTGCCATTTGATCCCCATCAAAATCCGCATTAAATGCAGTACAAACTAAAGGGTGCAATTGGATTGCTTTTCCTTCAATTAATTTTGGTTGGAATGCTTGAATACCTAATCTGTGCAAAGTAGGAGCACGATTCAGTAATATTGGGTGACCTTTGATTACATTTTCAAGGATATCCCAAACTACAGGCTCTTTCTTATCTATTATTTTCTTAGCTGATTTTACAGTTTTTACAATTCCTCTTTCTATCAATTTACGGATAACGAAAGGTTTGTATAATTCTGCTGCCATATCTTTTGGGATACCACATTCAGATAATTTCAATTCAGGTCCAACAACAATTACCGAACGAGCAGAATAATCCACACGTTTTCCAAGTAAATTTTGACGGAAACGTCCTTGTTTACCTTTAAGGGAATCAGATAATGATTTTAATGGTCTGTTTGATTCTGTTTTTACTGCAGAAGCTTTACGAGTATTATCGAAAAGTGAATCTACAGATTCTTGCAACATACGTTTTTCGTTTCTTAAGATAACTTCTGGAGCTTTAATCTCCATTAATCTTTTCAAACGGTTGTTACGTATAATTACACGACGGTATAAATCATTTAAATCTGAAGTTGCAAAACGACCTCCATCAAGTGGCACAAGCGGACGTAATTCTGGTGGAATAACTGGTACCACTTTCATAATCATCCATTCTGGACGATTCTCACGGTTCAAGTTAGACTCACGGAAAGATTCAACAACTTGTAATCTTTTTAACGCTTCCGTTTTACGTTGCTTAGACGTTTCATTGTTAGCATTGTGTCTTAATTGGTAAGACAATGCATCAAGATCAATTCTTGCCAATAAATCCATAATACACTCTGCTCCCATTTTGGCAACAAATTTATTAGGATCAAAATCATCAAGATACTGATTGTCAGCAGGAAGTGTATCTAAAATATTTAAATATTCTTCTTCTGTCAAAAAGTCTAATCTTTGTAATGATTCACCATCTGCATTTTTAGCAATACCAGCTTGGATAACTACGTATCTTTCGTAGTAAATAATCATATCTAATTTCTTAGATGGAAGACCAAGGATATAACCAATTTTGTTTGGAAGAGAACGGAAATACCAGATATGAGCAATTGGCACAACAAGATTGATGTGACCTACTCTGTCTCTACGTACTTTTTTCTCAGTTACTTCAACACCACAACGGTCACAGATGATTCCTTTGTAACGTATTCTTTTATACTTACCACAAGCACATTCAAAATCTTTTACTGGTCCGAAAATACGTTCACAGAAAAGACCATCACGCTCTGGTTTGTGCGTTCTGTAGTTGATAGTTTCCGGCTTTAATACTTCACCTCTTGATTCTTTCAAGATAGATTCAGGAGAAGCAAGTCCTATTGAGATTTTATTAAACCTTTTTACAGGGTTTTTATCTTTACTATTATTATTTCTATTATTCATCATAGTTTTTACTATTGATTTATTTGCAATTAAAAAATTGATTCTTGTTTAAGTCGAAAGTTTGAAAGTCGAAAGTCGAAAGTCACACTAGACTTTAAAACTTTAAGACATTTGACTTTATGACTGTAACATTACCTCGGATTACTTCTCTAAACTTCAACAAATTTTTGAAGTGCTATTTATTGAACCTTTGGGTTTAAATAAAAAATCGGAACGGGTTACGGGTATAAATCCTAAAAACTTATATAAATGAGTAATCAGCCCCGAAAAAATCGGGACTGATTACTAAACTTTTTTTATTCTTCTAAACGAATGTCTAATCCAAGACCTTTCAATTCATGCATCAATACATTGAATGATTCAGGTAATCCTGGTTCTGGCATAGATTCACCTTTTACGATTGCTTCGTAAGTTTTTGCTCTACCGATAACATCATCAGACTTCACAGTCAAGATTTCTCTAAGAGTACTTGATGCTCCATAAGCTTCAAGTGCCCAAACTTCCATCTCTCCAAAACGTTGACCTCCAAATTGAGCTTTACCTCCAAGTGGTTGTTGTGTAATCAACGAGTATGGACCTATAGAACGTGCGTGCATTTTATCGTCAACCATGTGTCCAAGTTTCAACATGTAGATAACTCCTACTGTTGCCGCTTGATGGAAACGCTCTCCTGTACCACCATCATATAAATGTGTATGTCCAAAACGTGGTATTCCAGCTTCATCAGTCAATTCATTGATTTGATCAAGAGTTGCTCCGTCAAAAATTGGTGTAGCAAATTTTCTACCCAAGTTCATACCAGCCCAACCAAGAACAGTTTCATAAATTTGACCAATGTTCATACGTGAAGGTACCCCAAGTGGGTTCAACACGATATCAACTGGCGTTCCGTCTTCAAGGAAAGGCATATCTTCATGACGAACGATACGAGCAACAATACCTTTGTTACCGTGACGTCCAGCCATTTTATCCCCAACTTTCAGTTTACGTTTTTTGGCAATATATACTTTAGCTAGTTTCAAGATTCCTGCTGGCAATTCATCTCCAACAGTAATAGTGAATTTCTCTCTACGTAATGCACCTTGTAAATCGTTCAATTTAATTTTATAGTTATGAATTAAATCATTAACCATTTTATTAGTTGCATCATCAGCAACCCATTGACCTTTACTTAAGTGAGCAAAATCTTCAACAGCATAAAGCATTTTTTGAGTGTATTTTTTACCTTTTGGTAAAACTTCCTCACCCAAATCATTCATTACACCTTGAGATGTTTTTCCGTTTACGATCAAGAAAAGTTTTTCAACTAATTTGTCTTTTAATTCAACAAATTTAACTTCAAACTCCATTTCAAGTGCTCCTAAAGCATCTTTATCTTGAGTACGCTTACGTTTATCTTTTACTGCTCTTGCAAACAATTTTTTGTCTAAAACAACACCATGTAAAGATGGAGACGCTTTTAATGAAGCATCTTTTACATCACCTGCTTTGTCCCCGAAGATTGCACGAAGCAATTTCTCTTCCGGAGTAGGATCTGATTCCCCTTTTGGAGTAATTTTTCCGATAAGAATGTCGCCAGGTTTAACTTCAGCTCCTATTCTAATCATACCATTTTCATCTAAATCTTTAGTAGCTTCTTCAGAAACGTTCGGTATATCGTTCGTTAATTCTTCGTTACCTAATTTAGTATCTCTAACTTCTAATGAATAATCATCAACGTGAATAGAGGTGAAAATATCGTCACGAACTACTTTTTCAGAAATTACAATCGCATCCTCGAAGTTATATCCTTTCCATGGCATAAATGCAACTTTAAGGTTTCTACCTAAAGCTAATTCACCATTTTGAGTCGCATATCCTTCTGATAATACTTGTCCAGGAATCACTCTGTCCCCTTTTCTTACGATAGGTTTAAGGTTGATACTTGTACCTTGATTGGTTTTTCTAAATTTAATTAGATTGTATGTTTTTTCATCTGGCTCAAAACTCACCATTCTTTCTTCCTCAGAACGGTCGTATTTGATAGTGATGATATTTGCATCTACATATTCTATAACTCCATCTCCTTCAGCATTAATCAATACTCTAGAATCAGAAGCTACTTGACGCTCTAAACCAGTTCCAACAATTGGAGCTTCAGGACGAATTAATGGTACCGCCTGACGCATCATGTTAGATCCCATCAAGGCTCTATTCGCATCATCATGTTCCAAGAAAGGAATCAAAGAAGCCGAGATAGAAGCAATTTGATTTGGAGCAACATCCGTATAATCAACTTTTGTTGGTTCAATTACCGGGAAATCACCTTCTTGACGTGCAATTACGTCTTCGGCAGTAATTTTTCCAGTAGCATCCATTTGAATATTTGCCTGAGCAATCATCATTCCTTCTTCTTCTTCTGCGCTTAAGTACACTGGAGTAGACACTAAATCTACAGTTCCATTAGTTACTTTACGGTAAGGTGTTTCGATGAAACCCATTCCGTTTACTTTAGCATAAACACCAAGAGATGAAATCAAACCAATGTTTGGTCCCTCAGGAGTTTCAATTGGACATAAACGTCCGTAATGCGTATAGTGAACGTCACGTACCTCAAAACCTGCTCTTTCTCTCGAAAGTCCACCTGGTCCTAGTGCAGATAATCTTCTTTTGTGCGTAATCTCGGCAAGTGGATTCGTTTGATCCATAAACTGAGACAACTGGTTTGTTCCAAAGAAAGAGTTGATAACAGATGATAATGTTTTAGCATTAATCAAATCTATTGGTGTAAACACCTCGTTATCTCTAACGTTCATTCTCTCACGAATAGTTCTAGCCATACGTGCTAAACCAACACCGAATTGTTGAGACAATTGTTCTCCAACTGTTCTTACACGACGGTTTGATAAGTGATCAATATCATCAATCTCTGCTTTAGAGTTGATCAATTCAATCAAATATTTCACAATAGTTATGATATCTTCTTTGGTCAAGACTTGCTTTTCCATTGGAGTATCTAAACCTAATTTTTTATTTATTCTATAACGACCTACTTCACCTAAGTTGTAACGTTGGTCAGAAAAGAATAATTTATCTATAATACCACGAGCCGTTTCTTCATCAGGCGGTTCAGCGTTACGTAATTGTCTGTAGATATGTTCAACAGCCTCTTTTTCAGAGTTTGTTGGATCTTTTTGCAATGTATTATGAATGATGGCATAATCACCTTGATTAGCATCTTCTTTATGTAACAAAATAGATTTAACGTTAGAATCAATGATTTCTTCTACATTATCTTTGTCGATAATTGTATCTCTATCAAGGATTATTTCGTTACGTTCGATAGAAACTACTTCACCAGTGTCTTCATCTACGAAATCTTCATGCCATGTATTCAATACACGGGCAGCTAATTTTCTACCGATATATTTTTTTAAACCTGTTTTAGAAACCTTAATTTCTTCAGCAAGGTCAAAAATTTCTAGAATATCTTTATCTCTTTCAAAACCAATTGCTCTAAAAAGAGTGGTAACTGGTAATTTTTTCTTTCTGTCGATATAAGCATACATTACGCTATTAATATCTGTAGAAAATTCTATCCAAGAACCTTTAAAAGGAATTACTCTCGCAGAATATAATTTTGTTCCATTTGCATGGAATGATTGACCAAAGAAAACACCTGGAGATCTGTGTAATTGAGAAACAACTACACGCTCAGCACCATTAATAACAAAGGTACCACTTGGTGTCATATAAGGTATTGTACCAAGATAAACATCTTGAACAATAGTTTCAAAATCTTCATGTTCTGGATCTGTACAATATAGTTTTAACCTAGCTTTTAAAGGCACACTATAGGTAAGACCTCTTTCTATACATTCTTGAATTGTATAACGTGGTGGATCTACAAAATAATCAAGGAATTCTAATACAAAGTTATTTCTTGTATCAGTAATTGGGAAGTTTTCCATGAAGGTATTGTAAAGCCCTTCGTCGCCTCTTTCGTCAGATTTAGTTTCTAATTGAAAAAAATCTTTGAACGATTTAACCTGAACATCAAGAAAATCTGGATAATCAGGAATATTTTTTGTTGAGGCAAAATTCAATCTTTCAGTCTGATTTGTTATCATCAATGGACAAAATTTTGATTAAAAAAGTAATTTTTGGTGTAAATAATAATTTATTTACATTTAAATTTTACAACCATTACATCTTTAAAAAATCAATTTAAGATAACTACTTTCTTATTATCTATTGATTTATTTTCTCGTAATGGGCAAAATTATTGTATTAAAAAGTATAAATTGTAAGAATACAAGCTAGACTTTTGTTATACGAAAAATGGTTTAGGTCATTGGGTGACTAAACCCAAGACCTAAACCTTATTCTTTAAACTGAGTTTAACTATTTAAGCTCAACAACAGCTCCAGCTTCTTCTAAAGATTTTTTAAGACCTTCAGCCTCTTCTTTAGAAACACCTTCTTTTACATTACTTGGTGCGCTATCAACTACATCTTTAGCTTCTTTCAAACCTAAACCTGTAAGTTCTTTTACTAATTTCACAACAGCTAATTTAGAAGCACCAGCTTCTTTCAATACAACTGTGAATTCTGTTTGTACTTCTTCAGCAGCAGCTTCTCCACCACCTGAAACTACTACAGCTGCAGCAGCTGGTTCGATTCCGTACTCATCTTTTAATATTGTTGCTAATTCGTTAACTTCTTTTACCGTTAGGTTAACTAATTGTTCTGCGAATTGTTTCAAATCTGCCATTTTTTCTATCGTTTTAAAATGATTTGTAAAAATATAATTTATTTATTGTGCGCTTTTTAAAATAAAACTTAGACTATAAAGTCGGTTTTATTATGCTTCTACTTCTTCTGTAGCCTCTTCGCTTTTTGCGAATTGGTTTTGAAGAGCAGAAATAACTCTTTGAGCTGGTGATTGAAGTAATCCAATGATTTCGCCGATAAGCTCTTCTTTAGATTTAATAGTTGCTAATGCATCTAATTGATCATCTCCAATATAAATTTCAGAGTTAATATAAGCTCCCTTTAATACAGGTTTAGCTGATTTTTTTCTAAAATCTTTAATTATTTTTCCAGGTGCATTTGCAACATCTGAAATAAATATAGCACTATTACCTGTCAATACAGAAGGTAAGTCACCATAATCATTATCAGAAGCTTCCATTGCTTTTGCAAGCAAAGTGTTTTTTACAACCTCTAATTTTATACCTGCTTTAAAACAAGCTCTTCTCAAGCTTGAAGTAGTCTCTGCATTAAGTCCTGAAATATCAGATATGTAAATGATATTTGTACCAGCTAACTGTGCAGTTAAATCTTCAATCGCGATTGATTTTTCTTCTCTAGTCATACTAAAAATTATTAACTACCAATTATACTGCTTTTGGATCCAATGCAATTGCAGGACTCATAGTGCTTGTAAGGTGAATACCTTTAATGTAGGTACCTTTAGCAGCAGTTGGCTTAAGTTTGATTAATGTTTGAATAATTTCGTGTGCATTGTCATAAATTTGCTCAGCTCCAAAAGAAACTTTACCAATTCCTGCATGTACGATACCAGTTTTATCAACTTTGAAATCGATTTTACCAGCTTTAACTTCTTGAACAGCTTTTGCAACATCCATAGTTACAGTACCTGTTTTAGGGTTTGGCATTAAACCTCTAGGTCCTAAAATACGACCTAATGGACCTAATTTACCCATAACAGCAGGCATAGTGATGATAACATCAACATCTGTCCAACCGTCTTTAATTTTTTGAAGGTAATCGTCAAGACCTACATAGTCTGCACCAGCTGCCAAAGCTTCCGCTTCTTTATCCGGAGTAACCAATGCTAATACTTTAACATCTTTACCAGTTCCATGAGGTAATGTTACCACACCTCTTACCATTTGATTCGCTTTTCTTGGATCTACACCCAATCGAACTGCGATATCAACAGACTCATCAAATTTTGCAGAAGCAATAACTTTTATCAATGCAGCTGCATCTTTTAAAGAGTATAATTTGTTCTTTTCAATTTTTGAAGCAGCCTCTTTTTGCTTTTTTGTCAATTTTGCCATGTCTTTCTCTTAATTAAAAAGGAGAATCTCCTGATACAGTTATACCCATAGATCTAGCTGTTCCAGCAATCATGCTCATAGCAGATTCGATTGTGAATGCATTTAAATCTACCATTTTATCTTCAGCAATTGCTTTGATAACATCCCAAGTAACGCTAGCTACTTTTTTACGATTTGGTTCACCAGATCCTGACTTTAGCTTTGCAGCTTCCAATAACTGGACTGCCGCTGGAGGAGTTTTTACAACAAAATCAAATGATTTGTCTTTATACACAGTAATTTGTACTGGGCATATTTTGCCGGGTTTATCTTGAGTTCTAGCATTAAATTGCTTACAGAATTCCATGATGTTTACCCCAGCAGCTCCTAAAGCAGGTCCAACCGGTGGCGACGGGTTCGCAGCACCTCCCTTAACTTGTAGTTTAACTACCTTACTAATTTCTTTAGCCATTTTTTAAAAAATTTAACACTACAATCATTGGAAGCGATTGTAATGGATATTATAGATGTAACAAAAAATTATACTTTTTCAACTTGCATAAAACTTAACTCTAATGGAGTTTTTCTTCCGAAAATCTTAACCATTACTTCAAGCTTACGCTTTTCTTCATTGATTTTTTCAACAGTACCGTTAAAACCATTAAAAGGTCCATCAACAACCTTAATAGTCTCTCCAATGTTAAAAGGAATAGAACGAGTATCTGTATTCACAGCCAACTCATCTACTTTACCTAACATTCTGTTTACTTCAGAAATTCTCAATGGCACAGGCTCTCCACCTTTGATTTCACCTAAAAAACCAATAACACTTGTTATAGACTTAATAATATGAGGTATCTCTCCAATAAGATTAGCTTCAATCATAACATAACCAGGAAAATAAACTTTGTCTTTGATTATTTTTTTCCCCTCTTTTACTGTAACTACTTTCTCAGTAGGCACTAAAACTTGCGAAACATAATCTCCCATTCCTAGTCGCGCGATTTCGGTTTCAATATAAGCTTTCACTTTATTTTCTTGCCCGCTTACCGCTCTAACGACATACCACTTCTTAATAATATTATCTGCCATAACAAAAAAAATTATGCTTTTATCCAGTTAAAAAATCCAGCCAAAGCTTTTGCGAAAATTTCATCTACTCCCCAAGTTGCCAAAGCGAATAATACTGAAAAAACAGCAACAACAATCGTTAGACGTTGCACCTCAGCCCAAGCCGGCCAAGTTACATTTGACTTTAATTCCTCAAATGCTTCTGATATGTAATTAACAACTTTTGTC
>Ga0160182_113178_pt1 | contig 12098 bp, 11 predicted proteins | sample met14sa_FD_108561 | JGI IMG/M metagenome (GOLD analysis project Ga0160182, IMG submission 108561) | Synthetic bacterial communities of pure cultures from sediment of Lake Washington, USA, under high oxygen condition - MT... | ecosystem: Engineered > Modeled > Simulated communities (microbial... >... | reverse complement strand
GTTCTGGATATCGGATTTCCATATGCCGATACATCTGATCGAACAGGCCTTTAATGCTATGTCAGCGCATCAGATTGTGCCGATAGTCTTATGGGATGAACACGAATATAAAAAGCTGCCCAAGTTTGGTTTCGGCAACATGATTGATCCGGAAACCGGCTTAAGCCGCAGCATCTTCTTTAGGGAAGCGGTACGTGTGCAGTTTGAGCAGGCGTTTGTTGAGCGCAAGCAGACATTGGAGGCTTTGTTTGCTAGGTTTGATACGCAGGCGCTTTATGTCAGTGACCGATTCGATGCAGATGCCGTATCACATTATTTTGAAGAATATATGAGCCTATGAAAAATATAATTAAAAAAATGCTGTTTTTGACTGCTGCGTTCGGGACTTTTGCTTTGATGAATCCATGCTTGGCAGCACAAGAGTCTGAGGCCAGCATTGTTAACATCATTAATCCATCGAAAAGTGTTGGTGTCCAAATAGGGGATTTGCTCAGCAGGGAAATTGAAATAGAGGTATTAAAACCCTATCAAATCAGCAAAAACGCATTTCCAGTAAAAGGCACCAATCAAAATGGGGTTGAGCTGAATGATATCAAGATAGACAGTAAAACCAATGACGAAAAAACCACTTATAAAATCAAGTTAAGTTATCAAGTATTCGGTTATTCAGCCAAACCAAGTGTGATGCAGTTGCCTGCAGAACACATTGAAGTGACTGGTGGAAAAGCTAACACATCAACTCCGGTTTCTATCAATATTCCCGCATGGCGTTTCTGGCAGGCATCACTGGTGCCAACTGGCCTCAAGTCTGCAAAAGATAGTGTTCAACCGCAACACAAGCCGACATTAATCGATTTAAATCCGCATAAAACCAGGCTAATCGTGTTGATTGCCATGTTTGTTACTGGCTTGATTGGGCTTATTTACATCAACGCAGATAAACAATGGCTGCCATTTATGAACGGCGCTTTCGCTCAGGCACATCGAAAAATCAAGAAACTGAATAAAAATAAGGCTAATGAGCAAAAAGCTTTGCTTTATATGCATCAGGCCTTTAATAAAATTCATGGTGCCAATCTATTTGCGAGTGATGTGAACGATTTTGTATCGGCTAACCCGGCTTATACTTCACAGAAAGCAGAGATTCTTCGTTTCTTTGAGCGTTCAAATGCAGCATTGTTTTCTGACCACGCTGAAAACAGCGAGCAGCTGATTAATGAATTAATCAACTTAAGCAAGACACTCAGAAACTGTGAAAGAGGTGTCAAATGACGCTTTTGCATCCATGGGTGTTGCTTTTACTGCCGCTTACATTGATTCCGTTCTGGTTCAAAAGCCATCAAGGACAGATATATTCATGGCTGCCAATCATTCCAGTAGACAGGCTTTCAGATATCGCCAATTACGTTTTGAAAACTATGATTGCCGTTACCATACTTAGCCTGATTCTGGCTTTGGCATCGCCACAGGGGGCAAGCACAAAAGTACTGAAAGTCGGCAAAGGCGCGCAAACGGTTTTTGTGATTGACCGCAGCGTGAGTATGGACCATCCGTTTGCCGGCCAATCAAATAGTGGCCGTGCTGCAGAGATTAAATCTGCCGCTGCCAGACGACTGATTACCCGGTTTATCGATTCGCGTCCTGATGACATGATGGGGGTGGTTGGTTTCACCAATTCATCTTTATATGGTATGAAAATCACCACCAATATCGATGCGATTCACTCTGCCATCAATGCAGCAACTGGACCAGCGATTAATCAAACCAATATTGGGGCGGGTGTAACACAAGCCGTCACACTTTTTGATGATATTCAAAGCTCTGGCTCACGTGCCATTATTTTGCTATCCGATGGTGCAGGTAAGCTGAGTCCGCGCGTTAAGCGAACAATCACTGAAGAGTTAAGCGGTAAAAAATTAAACTTCTACTGGATTGTGCTGCGTGAGCCTGATGATATTAGTATTTTTACTAAACAAACTTATCCAGACGATAGCGTTCCTGATGCCATTGCTTTAGATAAATTTTTCAAATCCATCAAAATAAAATACAAAGCTTTTGAAGCAGATAACCCAGCCACCTTGCAGTCTGCATTGCAATACATCGATTCAAAAGAGAAAAATATCATTCAATATTCCGTGAATATTCCGGGACATGACTACTCACGTGACCTGATTATTTTCTCGCTCATACTCGGTGTTTTTATATTGATTTTCAAAAATTTAAAGGTGTATTCATGGTAAAAACTATTCATAAAAGCAATATCGTTTTTGGATTGTTGCTGGTAATAGGTTTGGTTGGTGGCCTCTATGAGGCTTACCAATACAACAAGATCGTCAAAGTGAATCGCGCGATTCAATCAGATCAGCAGATTACGGATGCCTCTTATCCTTATTTGCAAAAGTTTGCGGCGGCCTATAGCCAAGGTAAAAAGGGAGATTACAAACATGCTGTGCAGACTTACGGCCAGCTATTGGATACGTCACCAAGCCTAACGGAACAGGCAAAGATTCAATATAACATCGGCAATAATTTGTTTATTTTTGGCTTGATTCGCAGGATTAACGATGATGGCACACTGCAAGATGAAGCACGATATGCTTACTCGCAAGCCAAAATCGCCTATGAACAATCGTTAAGATTATCCCCACAATCCTTGCCTGCAAAATTCAATTTAAGTTTGCTGAATTCTGTTATGTTTAACAATATGAAAGCTGCTCCTAAAGATCAGTCAACAATGGAGTTGAGTAACTTGCCGATTGGTTTGCCATGAAAAAAACCATTGAATTCATTAAGAATAACTATGAAACTGCGTTGTATATTGGCGTAATTACCTTGCTCACATTGGCGCTAGTCAAGCCAGAGATTCAGTTAAAACAAAAGGTACATAATTACTTATTGGTGGCAGATGTGTCACAAAGTATGAATGCCGAAGATGAGAAACTGAACAACCAAGCAGCTAGTAGATTGGCTTACACGCGACATTTGATGAAAAAAATCGTAGAGACTTCTTCATGCGGTACTTATATCAGTGTGGGTATTTTTGCTTCCGATAACGTCGCCTTGCTGATTACGCCTTTAGAAGTGTGCGCGAATTATGATGTGATTACCGACACCATTTCACACCTGGAGTGGCGCATGGCCTGGAAAGGTAATAGTCGCCTGAGTTTTGGTGTAAAGGCAGCGGAGAATGTATTTGATTCATTGAATGTTCCTGCGCAGATGCTGTTTTTTACCGATGGTGATGAAGCGCCCAGAGTAAATGTCACGATAAAACAGGACTTAAGTGGCGTACAGATTGGGAAAAACTTTGTTTTTGTGGGCGTTGGTGGAACGACAAAAGTGCCTGTGCCACGCTTCAATTCGGCGAATAAACGGGTAGGGTATTGGCCAATGAATGATAATAACAACTCGGGTGCGGTCGGCGTGACATATTCGGATGCTAGTCAGGATGAGCCTGACCCACCAATCGCCAGTGCAGAGTATGACCAATTTTTATCTCAGCTTGAGGATGATTATCTCAAATCTCTTGCAGGCGATATAAAAGCAAAATATATCAAGGGGCAAGACACGCCGGAGTTTTATGACTTTGTTCAAAAACAAAAACCAGCTGCAAGTTTTGTAACTGCCTATTCAGTACGTTGGATGTATATAGTGTGTGCGTTAATATTGGTATTGCTTACTTTTTTACCCAATATCATCCTCAAATCTTTTGAGTCTAAAGGCGCTCTAAATAGGGGCTCAAATTAAGGAATGTCTAAACTGCGCACAGGCAAAAAATCCATGTATGTACGCAGTTTAGATATACGCCAAACTTTCAATGCTGCGGAAAAGTTTGAATCCGAGTAATCACAGATGGCGCTTTATTTCTGCTGTAAAAAACTTATTACGCAAGCTTTGGTAGCCTACAGCTCAATTTTGGAATACTGAATTCCATAAAGCTTAATACTCGAAATGGACATTGAGTATAAGATAACTCTACTATATTCAATGTCAGATTAAGGCGACTAAGCCTCACCAATCAATTTGTTTAGGTTCGAGTAATTATCAGGAGAAATAAATGACGAAAGCAATTAGTTATGCAGCAGTTTCAGCCAAAGAGAAGTTGGCCCCATTTCAGTTTGAACGTCGCGAGGTTGGCGCTAAAGATATACAAATTGAGATTTTATTTTGCGGCGTTTGCCATTCAGATCTACACACAGCACGCAATGAATGGCAAAACTCTGTTTACCCGGTTATACCTGGGCATGAAATTGTAGGGCGCGTAACGAGTGTAGGTGCCGATGTTAAGGCGTTTAAAGTAGGGGATTTAGCTGGGGTAGGGTGTTTGGTCGACTCATGTGGTGTATGCGAAGACTGTAAGGATGGACTAGAGCAGTATTGCGACCAAGAGGTTTTTACTTACAATAGTCCTGATAAACATACTGGCAAGATGACTTATGGCGGATACTCTAACCAGATAGTCGTTGATGAACATTTTGTATTACACATTTCTGAGAAATTAGATTTAGCTGCAGTAGCACCTTTGCTGTGCGCAGGTATCACAACGTACTCACCATTAAAACACTGGAAAGTCGGGCCAGGCAGCAAAGTTGGGGTTGTCGGGCTAGGCGGTCTTGGCCATATGGCGGTGAAACTTGCTCATGCCATGGGCGCACATGTCGTGCTGTTTACCACTTCAAGCAATAAAGTTGCAGACGCTAAACGGCTTGGTGCGGATGAGGTTGTCATCTCCAAAAATCCGGATGAAATGAAAGCGCATCTCAAAAGTTTTGATTTTATTCTTAATACGGTTGCCGCAGCACATAACCTTGATGTATTTACCGAACTATTAAAACGTGATGGCACGATGTGCTTGAATGGCGTGCCGGAACATGCTCATCCTTCACCCAATATTGGTAGCTTAATCTTCAAGCGTAGACAAATCGCAGGCTCCTTGATTGGCGGCATTAAGGAAACGCAAGAAATGCTGGATTTTTGCGCCAAACACAATATTACTTCTGATATAGAAGTGATCGCAATTCAGGATGTGAATGAAGCTTATGAGCGTATGATTAAAGGCGATGTGAAATATCGCTTTGTGATCGATATGGCAACTTTGAAAGATTAATCATTTATTAGATTATTGGATGTTTTTTTAAAAAGCCGCTGAATAAGCGGCTTTTTTACAGCAAAGATAATCATCATAACAACACCTATTTGCATAATTTTGCTAAGCTTATTCCATGCTGAATAATATAAAAAATAAATTAAATCTACCGATTAAAATAATTGCCGGGCTGTGTATTTCCTATCTTTTATTTAGTTACCTCGCTATAAATCCTCTTGCTCAGCGCATTGTGCCTTGGCTGGCGGAAAATAAACTAGCAAGTCATGCCAACGTGGGCAAAGTGACATTTGATCCTTTTCGTTTAAAAACCACTATTGAGAACTTTAATTTAACAGAAAAAAGCGGTGCGCCGCTTGTCGGTTTTGATAGGCTGGTAGTGGATTTTGAGGTAAACGGATTATTTGATTGGGCTTGGAAATTCAAAGAAATCAGCATTACGGCACCACGGGCAAACATTGCAATATCCACTAAAGGCAAGCTCAATTGGGCCGACCTTATAGCAAAACTTAATGAAGACAAAACGCCACCAAGCAATACAATCCCCCGTGTAGCCATAGGCTTTTTTTCAGTTAAGCAGGGCCATGTTCAATATGAGGATGCAAACCGTCCTACGCCATTCAAAGCGAACCTAACGCCATTAACCTTTCAATTAGATAACTTTTCCACTTTGCCTAAAGACCGTGGGGACTATTTTGTCGCGGCAAAACTATCTGAACAGGGCGGAGCCCTTAAATGGAAAGGGGATTTAGGTGTAAATCCTATCGCATCAAAAGGGCATATAGCATTTGATCATGTTCAACTCGCTAAGCTGATGCAAATTGTAGAGGATGTTAATTTGCCCTTTAAACCTGCAGGTGGCGATATTCAGGCAAGTTTTTCTTACGATTTCTCACTCCCCAAAGACCAACCCAAAGTATCACTTAATAACATTGCGATAACACTTGATAACTTAGCTGGAAAGGTCATGCCGGCTGGGAATTTGTCATTGAAACAGGCTGCAGTTACGTTGCCGCAATTAGATTTTTCTATACAAAATAAGCCACAGCTTAACTTTCAAGATTTGAATTTGAAGCTGACTGACTTAGCTTACGAAGATCAGGGGTTTGTGCACCCGCTCAAGGTTGATGTGGCAGGTCTTAATCTTGGATTCGCGGTTACGATGCCACAAGGCAGCATAGAAATTAGCAAACTGCAAAGCAATATTGCTGGGGTAACAGTAAAGTCGACTTTATATAAAACGCCAGTTGCTACGCTGGAGCAGCTTAACCTTAACGAAGGTGAAATAAGCTTAGCAAGTCAGAAAGTGGGCGTGCAATCCATTATATTATCGGGGCTTAAAACGCAGATTATCAAAGAAGCAGATAAGCCGATTAACTGGCAATCAATATTGAAAACTGTGCCGAGCGCGGCTAGTAAAGCCAATGCAGAATCAAACCATGAAGGTAAAAAACCTGACTGGGCTTTATCACTCAAAAAACTGGCTTTAGATAACGCCGACTTGCATGTGGAAGATCGCAGTCTTAATACACCGGTAATCTTGGATATTGAAAAAGTTGCGCTTGAGATACTTGATACCTCGTTAAATTTATCGCATCCCGTACCAGTTAAAGCGGCGTTTCAGGTCAAACAAGGCGGTCAATTTACAGCACAGGGTAATCTCACGCCTTCACCTCTAAAAGCTGATTTGAACGTTAAGCTGTCACAGTTGGCGCTAAAACCCTTTGGGCCATATGTCAGCCAGTTTGCCTTTCTTAAGCTTAACGGTGGTGCCACTGGCGTCTCAGGTAAATTGTTAGTAAAAGAAGGTAAGCGTTTGGCGGTAGCTTTTAAGGGCGGATTTAGTGTGAACAAACTTTCACTGGTTGAAGAGGGGAGTGGCGCACCATTTTTGGGCTGGGAGCGCGTCAGTAGCGACAGCTTAGAAGTTTCCTTGGCGCCTGATCGTGTTCATATGGCGCAGCTGCAGCTTGTAAACCCGGTTGGTAAGTTTATTATTCATGAAGACAGAAGCATGAATATAACGCGTATTTTACGCAATCAGTCATCCTCAACCCCAACTACTGTGCCGGTAAAAAACACCTCATCTAAGCAGCCAGTAGTTGCAACAAGTACAGATATTGCTAAACCTACATTGACATTTGGTGCGTCTACGCCGCAAACCGCCACAGGCAAAATACCTGAAGCGCTTCCCGTGCCAGAAGCCAGTAACACTGCCTCTACAGAAGCATTTCCAGTCAGCATTGAAACGGTACGCATCGATAATGCCGAGCTGGATTTTGCTGATCTTTCACTCACACCACAGTTTGGCACACATATTAACTCGCTTACCGGTGTGATTAATGGAGTATCAACCAATGCCACATCTGTTGCTCAAGTGGAGCTTGATGGTAAAGTGGATGACTATGGATCTGCACGTATCCGTGGCTCACTGCAGCCATTCAACGCGACTAACTTTACTGACTTAAAGTTAAGCTTTAAAAACCTTGAAATGAATCGACTCACGCCTTATTCAGGTAAATTTGCAGGCAGGCGTATTGATTCCGGTAGGCTTTCTGTTGATTTGGAATACAAAATCAAGCAACGCCAATTGGCGGGTGAAAACAAATTTATCATCAATAAACTAAAGTTGGGTGAAAAAGTAGATAGCGCGGATGCGGCCGATCTACCGCTGGATTTCGCCATCGCTATTTTGGAAGACAGTGACGGAATCATTGATTTAGATCTGCCGATTTCAGGTAGCTTGGATGACCCTAAATTTAGCTACGGCAGTATTGTCTGGAAAGCGATTAAAAATGTGCTAACTAAAATTGTCACTTCGCCATTCCGTGCATTAGGTAATTTGTTTGGTGCAGATTCGGAAAAACTAGAATCCATATCATTTGAAGCTGGTAGCTCAGTAGTTGCGCCACCAGAGCAGGAGAAATTAAAAACCATTACACAAGTATTGAGTAAACGCTCAGGGCTAGCACTTGGCATTATCCCAAGCTATGACGTTGCTTTAGATTCACGCGCACTGCAAGAAATGACGCTTCGTAGTAAAGTTGCACTAGAGATGGGCATCAAACTTACCGATGGCCAGCAGCCAGGGCCGATTGATTTAAGCAATCAAAAAACACAAAAAGCAATAGATGCCTTGTACGATACGCTCACGAAAAAGAGCCTCCTGAAAAAATTGGCCTCCAAATTAGAAAAACCCAAAGAAGGTCATTACGAGGAAGCATTAGAAAAACTCACAACAAGTATAGAAATTACAGAACCTGATTTGCAAGCGCTAGCCAAATCGCGTGGTGAAGCAATACAAAGAGCCTTGATGGACGCTGGTATTACAACAGACAGAGTGCATGTAGATACTCCCGTTAAAATCAAAGCGGATGGAAAAATCATTAATATTAAATTGACACTAGATATAAAAGACGCAAAAAGTAATGCCGCTGTACCTGTCACTGAATGAGCTGACCTGAGAATGTAGGTCAGCCTATCGGTAATTAGCCTGTAAAAGCGCCAGCTGTTTTATAAATCAGAATCACAACGCCTAAACGTATCTAAAAAACGTTAAAAATAACGCATTGTTTTATGTGGTTGGGGTTAGGGTATTGCTACGTCTTTTTAATCAAGCCCGAATAAGCTGTTTTTTAACTTCAATTGCCAAAGTTTCACGAGTTTTTCTCTGTTCAAGCTTTTTAGCCTTAACGACTTTAAGTTTAACTTTTGCTTGATAGCGTGCATTTCTAGCTGTGCGCAAACGGCGTTTGTAAATTACGCAATTCCTTATTAGTGCAATCAGCATAATTTTGCCGTCTTAACCTGCTTGTTGAGTTTGTAAAGTTTGGCAAGCTGTTTAAGTAAAGCTCTATATCATCTAAAGAAATAGCGATCTGGCCAAATAGGTCGTAAGAGTAAACCATCTTCACAGATCCTGTAGATCTACCGTCTTATAATTTAACATAATATACATTATACGAAGTTAAATAATTGTCAAAATTGGGGGCATACTTCCTGAAAAGGTTCTGTATGCTGAGTTTAGAACTGTTTGGTGAAGTTATTGTTGCTCTTGATGAGGTGGAATTGCGGATGCGCAAAAAAGAGCTTTTAGCGGCTTGATAAAATAAGATCGGCAATACCCTACCTCAGAGAAATATTAAAACCCCTCTAATACTTAGTTTTTTGCATTTACTAATGAGATTTCATTAAAAAATACTAATCATCATTGTCAAAGATAGGCTTAGCCGCTACAACAGCCACTTTAGATTTTGGGATTTTAAATTGAATTAATAAAACTATTGATATTAAGATGGTCGTTATTACAGCAGAAATAAATACATTAGAGGTTGATGTTTCTATACCTATATATTTTAAGAAAATTACATTTGTGACTGCACCAGTTAAAAGCATCACTGGGATTATTAATGATGACATCTTCCAATCAATTTCTACTTTTCTTTTAGTAGAAAATTTATCCACGAAGTATAGGCAAACATATAAAGACAAGATGCTGATAATAAAGAATATTATTCCTGTTGGAATATTAATTTCATCCTTCTCTTTAACATTTTGTTTAAAATTTATACTTTTGATACCCGCAATTCTTGCATAAGGGCTGAACTCCGGTTTTCCACCTGATGTAACTAGCGAAAAAGTTAGTTTATCTAAGGAATTCAATAGTTGTGGCTTAACTTTTAAACGATTATTTTCAATAAATATTTCACTTCTTATATCTTTGGGTGTAGTGCTAACTATTTTAGTTTTAAGCATTTTAACCGGATCGAAAACAAGTATTTCAATAGGCGACTCGAAGTCCGAAACTAATATATCTTTAGAGCCTTCATTTTCAAGTTCCAATGTGGAGACATATGGTTGTTTTAATTCTTCCCCATCAAATAACACCTTAAGTTCATTTATCGGCTCTGCCAATTCAGGCTGTAGTGAGACTGTAGAAGTTACCTGCAACTTAAGCGCTTTTGGTTCATTATTAAAATAGTTATTAAAATAATTTGTAGTAATACCAACAAAAAAAGGAATCAATACCCCAAAAATCCAAACATTTTTATTCATTATTATCAACTCAAGTTTTATGAAATATATTTCATGAGATTACAACATTTTACGTCAACACTCTAACCCAGCATAATACAAATGACGTTTGCATTTGATTGCCCCATGCTAAATTTTTAGTGATATTAAGTTTAGTTTAAGTCAACAATACAATTGTTGAAATTAACGTAAACGCAACTAAGAGCTTAATTAAAGGGGAATATTTTGAAAAAAACCATTTTAAAACATAGGACTACCCAAATTACATATCACCTTCCACAAGGCCATTCTGGATATACGGGGTACTGGGATGACAATGGCTATTTACAACTTATAGATTCTAAGGGTTTAAAGGCTGAGCCATTAAGAAGCAAAAAAGTAATTTCATACAAAGGGGGAAATAAAGAAAAAGCTTACTTAGTGATGGAATCTGAGAACGAGGGTCAGTCTTTTGATGGATTAGTTGAGTTGTCTAGGTTTGATTCGTTTTTTGTTATTGACACTAATAGCCCTATAGAGCTAATAAACGGAAAAAGACTTTCAGTCTCATTCTTAATTCGTTTGAAATTAGTGAAAGTTGAAGGTGGCTTTCAATACCAAAAGCCTGAGAATCATGGGTATTTATTAGTATTTAATAATATTCCCTATGAAGAAAGGCCAGAAATGTTAGCTATTTTAATGATGGCCAAGCATATTTCAAAAACCGAAAGCTCTAATACAAACTCCAAAATCGGCTTTGTAACAGATTCAGACACAGAGTCACATAGGAGCATTTCACTACGTGAAAGTAAAATATATAAAAATGACTATCTTCCAGAAGGATTTAGTTTAATTTTTGCTAAGGATAGAGGTGGGAATATCTTAAATCGCCTAGTTAGAACCTGTGATAACGAGGCAAATAAGGGAGTTACATCTTATAAATTAGATTTACTTAAAAATGAAACCATGACTCCTTGTTATTTAGATAAGGACGTGCTTTTTCAGAGCTATGAAATTTCAATTATAGATTTCAATATCGGAATATCAAAAACACGAGGAGCTAATGGGAAATTTACATAATTTATTTTCATTAATCTGTATATCAATTAACCTCACCCGAAAAACAGCTTTTAGCGGCTTGATAAAAAAGGTATGTTAATACCCTAACCTAGCATCAACCGCATTAAAATAATGCTTGTTAACGCCCTAACCTCTAAAAATTATAAAAAACTTTTAAATACACATTAACTTACCAACAGGTTAGTATTTTCTAAACCAATTATTCCATTCACTAAACCAGTAATAAAAACGCTATTACATACGCATAATTTCATTTCTAATCTTTAGAGGTGCTAGCTTCAGCTACAATTAGTCCAGCGCCTAAACCGCCCGCTCCTGCTGCCGCGCCACCGCCGCCGCCACCAGATCCACCACCTTTAGCACCTCCATCTCCACGGCCACCTCCTTCATCCTCACCACGCATTGAGCGGGACAGTCTTGCTGGGCCTGATGCTGGCATTGCGAGGGTGCTTGGAATTTGCTCTAAACCCAGCTGGGTACGCAGGTCTGAGCGTAGCGATTTAATTAGTGGTTGAAAATCTACATATTCATCATTCTTTAAGCCGTTTGCACAAGCAACCGATAGCTCAACTTGAGTAATAGAGCCAAATAATATGATATCTGCAAGTGTTTCCTCTAACTGGGGAGTATGATCTTGCCTTGCTGGTGTAAATGAACCGGCAAGCGAGCGATATGCGGCCACAAGGGATTTAAGTCGCTCTGTCTCCTGCCTATTCTCGCGCTGCCGTTTCTGCTGCACACGCTGCATGATGAACACGCGTATTGCCAACAGAATGACTGCAATCACTAGTGACGCAATAAGTGTTAATGGAAGTGGGCCAATATCAGCAATTTGCATTGTCTACCTTCTTATTTCTTATAAATATTAATGATAAAAATTATTAATATACCTGTCATGCAC
>Ga0160182_102242_pt1 | contig 12247 bp, 7 predicted proteins | sample met14sa_FD_108561 | JGI IMG/M metagenome (GOLD analysis project Ga0160182, IMG submission 108561) | Synthetic bacterial communities of pure cultures from sediment of Lake Washington, USA, under high oxygen condition - MT... | ecosystem: Engineered > Modeled > Simulated communities (microbial... >... | reverse complement strand
TTTTTTTGTCAATACAGTGGTGATCGCTGCTGTTAGTGTTGTCTTACCATGGTCAACGTGGCCAATCGTGCCTACGTTAACGTGCGGCTTGGTCCGCTCAAATTTACCTTTTGCCATGATTATTTCCTTTTATCTAAACTTTAAAATTAATTAGTGATGGACTATTTTTTATTAATAATGGCATCAGCCACGTTTCTTGGTGCTTCTGTGTAGTGCTTGAATTCCATGCTGTAACTAGCGCGACCTTGTGAAAGTGAACGCACAACAGTTGAGTAACCGAACATCTCTGCCAACGGCACTTCTGCACGAATCACTTTACCTGATGCAGTATCTTCCATGCCTTGAATCATACCGCGGCGTGAAGACAAGTCACCCATTACATCACCCATGTAGTCTTCAGGCGTTTCCACCTCAACAGCCATCATAGGCTCAAGCAAGATCGGGTCAGCTTTACGCATACCATCTTTGAAACCGATTGATGCAGCCATCTTAAACGCGTTCTCGTTAGAGTCAACGTCATGGTATGAACCATCAAACAAAGTAACCTTAACGTCAACCACTGGGAAGCCAGCCAAGATACCTGAAGGAATTGTCTCACGTAAACCTTTTTCAACCGCAGGGATGAATTCACGTGGCACAGTACCGCCTTTAATTTGGTCAATGAACTCAAAGCCTTTACCAGCTTCATTTGGTTCCATTTTCAACCAAACATGACCATACTGACCTTTACCGCCAGATTGTTTAACAAACTTACCTTCAACCTCAACAGATTTCTTAATCGCTTCACGATAAGCAACTTGTGGTGCACCAACGTTAGCTTCAACGTTGAACTCACGACGCATACGGTCAACCAAAATCTCCAAGTGCAACTCACCCATACCAGAAATAATGGTTTGGTTAGTTTCCTCATCAGTTTTAACACGGAATGAAGGATCTTCTTGTGCCAAACGGTTCAAAGCAACACCCATTTTTTCTTGGTCAGCTTTAGTTTTTGGCTCTACAGCAACGTGAATCACTGGCTCTGGGAAAATCATACGCTCTAGGATAATTTCAGTACCTAACGCACATAAAGTATCACCAGTCGTCGCTTCTTTCAAACCAACCGCAGCTGCAATGTCACCTGCGCGAACCTCTTCAATAGGCACACGGTTGTTAGCATGCATTTGCACGATACGGCCGATACGCTCTTTTTTACCTTTGAGTGGGTTGTACACTGTATCACCAGCATTAACCACACCTGAGTACACGCGGAAGAAGATCAATTGACCAACAAACGGGTCAGTCATGATTTTGAATGCTAATGCTGAGAATTTCTCATCATCTGAAGCCTTCAAACGGATTTCATTACCATCTTCGTCTTCTGCTTTTGTGTCTGGAATATCAGTTGGCGCAGGCATCAATTCGATCACCTTATCCAACATCGCTTGCACACCTTTGTTTTTGAATGCTGAACCACACATCATCGGTACGATTTCAGAAGCAATAGTACGTGTACGCAAACCTAACAGAATGTCAGCTTCAGACAACTCACCCTCTTCAAGGTATTTGTTCATCAGCTCTTCACTGGCTTCAGCCGCAGCTTCAACCATGTTTTCGCGCCATTTGTCGCAATCAGCCTGCAAATCAGCAGGGATATCACGGTAATCAAACTTCATACCTTGAGATGCTTCGTCCCAGAAGATAGCTTTCATTTTGATTAAGTCAACAACGCCTTCGAACTTTTCTTCAGCACCGATTGGCACTTGTAAAGGCACAGGGTTAGCTTTCAAACGTGCACGCATTTGATCATACACTTTGAAGAAGTTAGCACCAGCACGGTCCATTTTGTTAACGAACGCTAAGCGTGGCACCTTGTACTTGTTAGCTTGACGCCATACAGTCTCTGATTGTGGCTGCACACCACCTACCGCACAGTAAACCATACATGCACCATCAAGCACACGCATTGAACGCTCTACTTCAATCGTAAAGTCAACGTGGCCTGGGGTATCAATAATGTTGATGCGATGTTGATCAAATTGACCAGCCATACCTTTCCAGAAGCAGGTAGTAGCAGCAGAAGTAATGGTAATACCACGCTCTTGTTCTTGCTCCATCCAGTCCATGGTTGCAGCGCCATCATGCACTTCACCAATCTTATGATTAACGCCTGTATAAAATAAAATACGCTCTGTCGTAGTTGTTTTACCTGCATCGATGTGAGCAGAAATACCAATGTTACGATAGCGATTAATAGGGGTTTGACGAGCCACGTTTATTACCTTTACTTAATTTTCTTAAAGAGCGATTCTGTTAGTTAAATAACTAATTAGAAGCGGAAATGTGAGAACGCTTTGTTAGCTTCAGCCATACGGTGAACTTCTTCACGCTTCTTCATCGCTGAACCACGGCCCTCTGAAGCCTCAACCAATTCGGCTGCTAAACGCAAGCCCATTGACTTCTCACCACGCTTACGCGCTGCATCACGCAACCAACGCATCGCCAACGCGCTACGACGGCTAGGACGCACTTCTACTGGCACCTGGTAGTTTGCACCACCAACACGGCGACTCTTAACCTCAACCAATGGGCGTAGGTTAGATAACGCAAGCGTAAACACTTCTAAAGCATCTTTGCTTGTTTTGCTGGTCACTTGATCAAATGCACCATACAAAATACGCTCAGCAACAGATTTCTTACCACCTGTCATTAGTACATTTACAAATTTAGACACCTCTTGGCTACCAAATTTTGGATCTGGCAGAATGTGGCGTTTGGGGACTTCTCTACGTCTTGGCATAATCTTCTCTATTCTCTTTTATGTTTTGCTAGCAACTGCTCAGCAAGGCTTTTGGTTAGCCGCTACATTAACAAAACCGATGACCGGTTATAATTTATATTACTTAGCTTTAGCTTCTTTAGGACGCTTAGCACCGTATTTAGAACGTGATTGCTTACGATCTTTAACACCTGCAGTATCCAAGCTACCGCGCACCATATGGTAACGCACACCTGGTAAGTCTTTTACACGACCACCGCGTAACAATACCACGCTATGCTCTTGCAAGTTATGGCCTTCACCACCGATATAGCTAATTACTTCATAGCCATTGGTTAAGCGAACTTTAGCCACTTTACGCAAAGCTGAGTTTGGCTTTTTAGGTGTTGTAGTGTAAACGCGAGTGCAAACACCACGTTTCTGCGGACAAGCTTCAAGTGCAGGCACTTTGCTCTTCGTGACCACTTTAACGCGTGGTTTACGTACTAACTGATTGATGGTTGGCATTGCCTGTAACCTCTAATGATGTTCTCTAAAATTAATTTCAAAATCTACAAAATAGATTAGGATGGCGTTATAGACAATAACACCATCCTGAAAAACCCAACATTCTATTTAGCCTGACTTTTATTGTCAAGACTTAATTATTTGGTTCTATTCTGCATCTATCTCACTACTTACTTCTACTGTTGTATTTACTACCACTTCTTCTGCTTCTGCAACCGCTTCTACTACTGGAGTTTCATTTCTTGGAACTCCGCCAGCAACCGCAGCACGCTTACGCGCTTCGTGATATGCAAGACCGGTACCTGCTGGAATCAAGCGACCAACAATTACGTTTTCTTTCAGACCACGCAAGTCATCACGCTTACCTAAGATTGCTGCTTCTGTCAGTACGCGCGTTGTTTCTTGGAACGACGCTGCTGAGATGAATGAGTCTGTTGATAATGAAGCTTTAGTAATACCAAGCAATACATATTCAAACATTGCAGGACGTTTGTCTTGGGCAATCACCACTTCGTTTTCTGCTAACAAATCAGCACGTTCAACTTGCTCACCTAGAATGAAGCTTGTATCACCAGCATCCGTTACACGTACACGACGCAACATTTGACGTACGATGACTTCAATATGTTTGTCATTAATCTTAACGCCTTGCAAACGATAAACGTCTTGCACTTCGTCAATGATGTAACGCGCTAAAGATTCGCGACCTTGTAAACGTAAAATGTCTTGTGGATCAGCTGGGCCGTCAACAATTGTTTCACCTTTAGTCACCACTTGACCGTCATGCGCAGTCACGTGCTTATCTTTTGGAATCAAGTATTCATTTGAAATACCGTCCAAATCAGTAATCACTAAACGTTGTTTACCTTTAGTATCTTTACCGAATGAAACAGTACCCGTTACCTCAGCCAACATACCTGCATCTTTTGGTGAACGCGCTTCGAACAACTCAGCCACACGCGGCAGACCACCGGTAATATCACGTGTTTTAGATGACTCTTGTGGTACACGAGCCAATACTTCACCCACACCCACTTCTTGACCATCTTTCACGGTAATAATACAACCGATTTGGAACGTTACGTTAACTGATTGATCACCACCAGCAAGCTTCACTTCATTGCCATTTGCATCTAACAATTTAACTTGTGGACGCAAGCCTTTAGTTTGGCCAGCACGTTGTTTAGGATCAATAACCACCAATGATGACAAACCAGTTACGTCATCGATTTGTTTAGCAACGGTGATACCTTCTTCAACGTTTTCGAATTTAACGAAACCAGCGTACTCAGTAATGATTGGACGCGTATGCGGATCCCAAGTTGCAATTGCCTGACCTGCTTTGACAGTTTTACCATCAGTAATTTGCAAAGTAGCACCGTATGGCACTTTACGACGCTCACGCTCACGGCCATTTTCATCAGCAATAATCACTTCACCATTACGTGAAATCACCACTTGCTCATTACGTACGTTAGTTACGTAACGCATGGTTGATGTGAAGTTTAATACACCGTTAGATTTACTTTCAACTTGTGACACTGAAGCCGCACGTGATACCGCACCACCGATGTGGAACGTACGCATCGTTAACTGTGTACCAGGTTCACCAATAGATTGCGCAGCGATTACACCCACTGCCTCACCCATGCTAATGAGCTTGCCACGACCTAAGTCACGACCATAACATTTAGCACAAATGCCGTAGCGCGTGTCGCAAGTAAGTGCAGTACGCACTTTCACTTCATCGATACCTAAAGCGTCGATATGCTCTACTTCATCTTCTGTCAGCAATGTACCCGCTGGGTAAATCACTTCTTGTGTTTCTGGATTGATCACATCTAAAGCTGCTGTACGGCCCAAGATACGGTCGTGCAATGGCTCGATCACTTCACCACCCTTAACCAAGGCTTTAGTCACCAAACCGTCGCTAGTACCGCAATCGTGCTCAGTGACTACTAAGTCTTGTGTTACGTCCACTAAACGACGTGTCAGGTAACCTGAGTTCGCTGTTTTCAACGCAGTATCGGCTAGACCCTTACGAGCACCGTGGGTTGAAATAAAGTATTGCAACACGTTCAAACCATCACGGAAGTTAGCTTTAATCGGCGTTTCAATAATAGAACCATCCGGTTTCGCCATCAAGCCACGCATACCTGCCAACTGACGTACCTGCGCTGCAGAACCACGCGCACCTGAGTCGGCCATCATGTAAATCGCATTGAAAGATTCTTGACGGATTACTTTACCGTTAGCATCTTTCATTTGATTGCCATCAGCATCTAATACGTCTTCTTCTTTCAGCTGCTTCATCATCGCATCAGCGACTTTATCACCAGCACGACCCCAGATATCCACTACCTTGTTATAACGCTCGCCCTGAGTGACTAAACCAGAGACGTATTGGTCTTCAATTTCTTTCACTTCAGCATCAGCTGCAGCAATTAACTGCTCTTTTTCTGCAGGCACCAACATATCGTTAATGCTGATAGAGATACCCGCTTTAGTTGCATATGAGTAACCAGTATTCTTCAACTGGTCAGCAAAGATAACTGTTTCACGAATACCAACTTTACGGAACGAAGCATTGATTAGTTTTGAAAGCTCTTTCTTCTTCAAGGCTTTATCAATGTGGCTGAACGGCAAGCCCGCTGGTAAGATGTCTGACAGCAATGCACGGCCCACCGTTGTTTCGTAACGTGTTGTTTTCTCGGTTTTTACACCATCTAAATCAACGTCGTATTCTTTAATACGCACAGTCACTTTAGCGTGTAGATCAATCAATCCTTGATCAAACACACGTTGCACTTCTTTTACGTCTGAGAAGCGCATGCCAGTACCGCGTGCGTTAACTTTCTCACGTGTCATGTAGTACAGACCCAACACGATATCTTGTGAAGGCACGATGATTGGCTCACCGTTAGCTGGTGACAATACGTTGTTTGAAGCCAACATCAAGGTACGTGCTTCCATTTGCGCTTCTAAGCTCAATGGAACGTGAACCGCCATTTGGTCACCGTCAAAGTCGGCGTTGAATGCCGCACAAACTAACGGGTGTAACTGGATCGCTTTACCTTCGATTAAGATAGGTTCGAACGCTTGGATACCCAAACGGTGCAATGTAGGCGCACGGTTCAATAGTACTGGATGCTCGCGGATTACGTCCTCGAGGATATCCCATACTTCTGGTCCTTCTTCTTCTACTTTTTTTCTTCGCCGCTTTAATGGTTGTCGCTAGACCTAACACTTCCAGTTTATGGAAAATGAATGGTTTGAACAATTCCAACGCCATTTTTTTCGGTAAACCGCATTGATGCAGTTTCAATTGCGGACCAACCACAATGACTGAACGACCTGAATAGTCGACACGCTTACCAAGCAAGTTTTGACGGAAACGACCGCCTTTACCCTTGATCATGTCAGCTAATGATTTCAATGGGCGCTTGTTAGCACCAGTCATCACCTTACCGCGACGACCGTTGTCTAATAATGAGTCCACTGCTTCTTGCAACATACGTTTTTCGTTACGTACGATGATTTCTGGCGCTTTCAACTCTAACAAGCGTTTCAAACGGTTGTTACGGTTAATGACGCGACGATATAGATCGTTCAAGTCAGACGTTGCGAAACGGCCGCCATCCAATGGTACCAATGGACGTAGCTCTGGTGGCAATACTGGCAAGATTTCAAGAATCATCCACTCTGGTTTAATGCCAGATTTTTGGAACGCTTCTAACACTTTTAAGCGTTTAGCGATTTTCTTGATTTTAGCTTCTGAACCCGTTGCGCCTAAGTCTTGACGTAGCGTTGTAATTTCACGCTCAATGTCCATTGTACGTAACAATTCGCGTACCGCTTCAGCACCCATCACCGCGTTGAATTCATCACCGTACTCTTCTACTTTTGCCAAGTAGTCATCTTCAGTCAACAACTGACCGCGTGTAAGCGGCGTCATGCCTGGGTCAACCACGATAAATGCTTCAAAGTACAATACACGCTCGATATCACGCAAAGCGATATCCAATACCATACCTAAACGGCTTGGTAATGATTTCAAGAACCAGATGTGTGCGACTGGTGATGCTAAGTCGATATGACCCATACGCTCACGACGTACTTTTGACAATGTCACTTCAACGCCGCATTTTTCACAAATCACACCACGGTGTTTTAAGCGTTTGTATTTACCGCATAAGCACTCGTAATCTTTGATAGGGCCAAAGATTTTTGCGCAGAACAAACCATCACGCTCAGGTTTGAAAGTACGGTAGTTAATGGTTTCTGGCTTTTTTACTTCGCCATATGACCATGAACGGATTTTTTCAGGTGAAGCTAACGCAATCTTAATTGCATCAAACTCTTCTTCTTGCGTTACCTGTTTAAATAAGTCTAATAGAGCTTTCATGTGAATTCTCTCCTGAATTAGTTGCGATCTAGGTCGATGTCGATAGCGAGTGAACGAATTTCTTTCACTAACACGTTAAATGACTCAGGCATGCCTGCATCAATTTTGTGTTCGCCTTTAACGATGTTTTCATACACTTTGGTACGGCCAGTTACGTCATCAGACTTCACTGTCAGCATCTCTTGCAAGGTATATGAAGCACCATAAGCCTCTAACGCCCAAACCTCCATCTCACCGAAACGCTGGCCACCGAATTGCGCTTTACCGCCTAATGGTTGTTGCGTTACTAATGAGTATGGACCTGTAGAACGAGCATGCATCTTGTCATCAACCAAGTGATGTAGTTTCAACACGTGCATATAACCTACAGTCACAGGACGCTCAAATTTGTCGCCAGTACGGCCGTCAAACAAGGTCACCTGTGTTTTACCTGCATGGAACTGCAATTGTTTAGTACGTGCATCATCATCTGGGAACGCCAAATCAAGCATCGCTCTAATATCAGATTCAGCTGCGCCATCGAACACTGGTGTTGCAAATGGCACACCTTGTTTAAGGTTTTGCGCTAAATCTAAAATCTCAACATCGGTGAAAGATTTAATATCTTCATGCTTACCAGTGCTATCGTTATAGATCTTTTCCAAGAACTTACGGATATCAGCTACTTTGGTTTCTTCACGTAACATTTCTTCGATACGTAAACCCAAACCTTTAGCAGCCCAACCTAAGTGCACTTCCAAAATCTGACCGATGTTCATACGTGACGGAACGCCTAGTGGGTTCAACACGATGTCCAATGGGGTACCGTCAGCCATATGCGGCATATCTTCTACTGGACAGATTTTTGAAATCACACCCTTGTTACCGTGACGACCAGCCATCTTATCGCCTGGTTGGATACGACGTTTAACAGCCAAGTAAACCTTAACCATTTTTTGTACGCCTGGTGGCAATTCGTCACCTTGCGTCAATTTACGTTTTTTCTCTTCAAAGCGATTATCAAACTCAATACGTGCTTGTGACAAGCTGTCTTTCAACTGTTCTAACTGACGTGCTGCTTCTTCATCTGACAAACGAATATCGAACCAATCGTAACGACCTACAGACTCTAAGTACTCAGCAGTCAATGCTTCGCCTTTTTTCAGTTTGTTAGGACCGCCAGTAGCCACTTTACCTTCAATCAAGCGACGGATACGACCGAATGCATCGTCTTCCACGATACGCATCTGATCAGCCAAATCTTGTTTGTAGTGTGCTAATTGGTCATCAATAATTTGTTGTGCACGTGCATCACGGTCAATACCTTCGCGCGTGAATACTTGTACGTCAATCACGGTACCACTCATGCCAGAAGGCACGCGCAATGAAGTATCTTTAACATCAGATGCTTTTTCACCGAAAATCGCACGTAACAATTTTTCTTCTGGTGTTAGTTGTGTTTCGCCTTTAGGCGTTACTTTACCAACCAATACGTCACCAGCTTCAACTTCAGCACCAATATGAATGATACCTACTTCATCCAGACGCGCTAACATGCGCTCACTCAAGTTTGAAATATCTTGTGTGATTTCTTCTGCACCAAGTTTTGTATCACGTGCAACCACTGACAACTCTTCAATATGAATAGAGGTGTAACGATCATCAGCCACTACGCGCTCAGAAATTAAGATCGAGTCTTCGTAGTTATAACCGTTCCATGGCATAAAGCCTACCAACATATTTTGGCCAAGCGCTAGCTCACCCATATCTGTTGACGCACCATCCGCAATCACATCGCCGCGTGATAATTTATCACCGACTTTTACCAATGGACGTTGGTTAATGTTCGTATTTTGGTTAGAACGCGTGTATTTAGTTAAGTTGTAAATATCCACACCAACTTCACCAGCTTGTGCTTCTTCATCGTTTACACGAATCACAATACGTGCAGAATCCACATAATCAACCAAACCACCACGACGTGCAGTTACGACAGTACCAGAGTCAACTGCCACTGTACGCTCAATACCTGTACCTACCACGGCTTTTTCAGCACGTAGACATGGCACTGCTTGACGCTGCATGTTTGCACCCATCAATGCACGGTTCGCATCATCGTGTTCCAAGAATGGAATCAATGATGCCGCCACAGATACAATCTGACCTGGTGCAACGTCCATATATTGAACGCGCTCTGGTTGTGTCATTGTAAACTCGTTGTGATGACGTGATGAAATCAAGTCATCCACAAATAAGTTCTTAGTATCTAAATCAGTGTTCGCTTGCGCGATCATGTACTGACTCTCTTCAATCGCAGATAGATAGTCAATCGTGTCTGATACTTTATTAGCTTCAACACGACGATATGGTGTTTCTAAGAATCCATATTCATTGGTACGTGCATATAAAGCTAAAGAGTTGATCAAACCAATGTTTGGACCCTCTGGCGTTTCAATCGGACACACACGACCATAGTGAGTTGAGTGCACATCTCGCACCTCAAAGCCAGCGCGCTCACGTGTCAAACCACCAGGGCCAAGTGCTGAAATACGGCGTTTATGCGTAATTTCAGACAAAGGATTCGTTTGGTCCATAAATTGTGACAATTGGCTTGAGCCAAAGAACTCACGAATCGCACTAGACACCGGCTTCGCATTAATCAAATCATGCGGCATCAAGTTGTCAGACTCAGCTTGTGATAGACGCTCTTTAACAGCGCGCTCTACACGAACTAAACCAGTACGGAATTGATTCTCTGCAAGCTCACCCACTGAACGGATACGACGATTACCTAAGTGGTCAATATCATCGATCTCGCCGCGGCCATTACGCAACTCTAGCAATACACCGATTACTGCCAAGATGTCATCATTGGATAGGATGTTTGCACCTTCGTCACCTTGAGGACCCACTGACTCGTAAAACTTACGAATCCAGTTAGATTGACGCTCTTCTGCTTTTTCAGGGAAGGCACGACGATTAAACTTCATACGACCTACACGTGATAAGTCATAACGATCTTCATTGAAGAACAAGCCTTGGAACAACGCTTCAACTGACTCTTCAGTTGGCGGCTCACCAGGACGCATCATGCGGTAAATAGCAACACGTGCACTATATTGATCTGGGATTTCATCAATACGCAATGTTTGTGAAATGTAGTCGCCATGATCCAAATCGTTTGAATACAATGTGCTTACTGTACGAATGTTTGCATCAACCAACTTATCTAATAAAGACTCAGTGATTTCGTCGTTTGCGTTGGCAACAACTTCGCCAGTTTCTTGATCAACGATTGTGTTTGCTAATGCGCGTCCAAGAATGAAATCTTGTGGTACTGCGATTTCGCTAACGCCAGCTTTTTCCATATCACGGATATGCTTAACGGTAATACGCTTATCTTTAGCAACAATGACTGATCCGTCTTTAGCAACGATATCAAATTTAGCCACTTCACCACGTAAGCGCTCAGGCACTACTGTAAATTCAACACCAGTTTTACTAATGTGGAATGTATCAAAATCATAGAATGTTGAAATGATTTGCTCTGGTGTATAACCAAGGGCTTTCAACAAAATAGTCACTGGCATTTTACGACGACGATCGATACGGAAATACAAGTAATCTTTTGGATCAAACTCAAAGTCCAACCATGAGCCACGGTAAGGAATAATACGAGCTGAGAATAATAATTTACCTGAGCTGTGTGTTTTACCACGATCATGCTCAAAGAACACGCCTGGACTACGGTGCAATTGAGACACGATCACGCGCTCAGTACCGTTAATCACAAACGAACCATTTTCAGTCATCAAAGGCAACTCGCCCATGTACACTTCTTGTTCTTTCACTTCTTTAACCGTCGGTTTTGAAGCTTCTTTGTCCATAATGGTTAAACGTACGCGCACACGCAAAGGTGCAGCATAAGTTAAACCACGTTGTTGACATTCTTTAACGTCAAATGGCTCAGCACCAAGTTGATAGCTCACGTAATCTAAACGTGCGTTACCTGAATGACTAACGATCGGAAAAACAGAACTGAATGTTGATTGCAGACCTGATTCTGTACGTTGATCAGCAGGTACATTAGACTGCAAAAATGCAGCATATGACTCTAATTGCATTGCCAGCAAATAGGGAATTTCTTGAACGCTTTCTCGCTTGGCAAAACTTTTACGAAGGCGTTTCTTTTCGGTGAAGGAATAGCTCATTGCATCTCCTAGATATTTTGAGGGCAGAAATTAAAATACTTTTTTGCACTACATCCATTACGTAAGTATTTTCACCTCTAACCTCAGTTACTGTTGAACTGAAGGCTTGTTGCAGCACTAACACGACAAATTACATTTTGTTACATCACATACCATTACAAATGGCGAAGGCTGACGGTCTCCCGTCAGCCTAATTTATACACTTAAAGATGTATTATTTGATTTCGCCAGTTGCACCAGCTTCGATCAATTTTTTCAACGCTGCATCAGCATCAGCTTTTGAAACGCCTTCTTTAATTGCTTTAGGTGCGCCGTCAACTAAGTCTTTAGCTTCTTTCAAGCCTAAACCTGTCAATTCACGAACCGCTTTAATTACAGCAACTTTTT
>Ga0160182_139201_pt1 | contig 12667 bp, 14 predicted proteins | sample met14sa_FD_108561 | JGI IMG/M metagenome (GOLD analysis project Ga0160182, IMG submission 108561) | Synthetic bacterial communities of pure cultures from sediment of Lake Washington, USA, under high oxygen condition - MT... | ecosystem: Engineered > Modeled > Simulated communities (microbial... >... | reverse complement strand
CACATTTTTGGGCAGGTGATTTCACCGAGACCACATCGCAATTGACGGATCCTGAGCGTCGTGATGATTCAGATTTCTTTTATACACAGATTTCTGTGAGTGCGTTTTAATACAAATGAAGACAGAGGTGATTTCATGATTAAGCAATTAGCAGTTTTAGTCAGTTTATGTGTATCTGCATGGATGCCAATGCGTGTTGCCTATGCAGATGACTCAATCAAGGTGTTTGCTGCCGCCAGCTTAACCAATGTGATTAGCCAAATCGCTAAGCAATACGAGCAAGAGAATACCGCTAATCAAACGGAGATACGTACTTCATTTGCGGCTTCGTCTGCATTGGCTAAGCAGATTGAAAAGGGGGCGCCTGCGGATATTTTTATTTCAGCCGATACGCAGTGGATGCAATATCTGCAAAACAAAAAATTGATACAAGCCAATACACAAGTCAACTTATTGGGTAACCAGCTGGTATTGATTGCGCCTGCAGGTAAACGCTTTAAAGTGAATATGGAAAAGGGCTTTGATATTGCTGCGGCCTTTTCTGGCAAGCTGTGCACAGGGGATCCTGCGGCTGTACCAGTGGGCATTTATGCTAAGCAAAGCTTAACGGCTTTAAATTGGTGGTCATCGCTTGCGCCAAAACTGGTCGGTACACAAGATGTGCGTTCTGCGCTGGTGCTGGTAGAGCGTGGCGAGTGTGATGCAGGTATCGTCTATGAGACAGATGCGAATATTTCGGATAAAGTGGAGATTGTGGCTAAGTTTCCGGAATCCAGCCATGAGCCGATTGTGTATCCATTAGGCTTGGTGGTAGGTGCCGGTAGCAATGCCGTTGGGTTTTATCGTTACTTAAGTTCGCCTCAGGCGCACGCCGTGTTTACCAAATATGGGTTTACAGTACTTGCAAAATAAACGGGTAATTTTTTTCGAGACAACAGTCGGATATTTTGATCAATGGCAGGATATACAACATAGATGTTAGAGCTGGTTAAGTTTACGCCTGCAGAACTCACCATATTGCTACTTTCGTTGAAAGTAGCAATTTTTTGTGTGCTTGTCATCAGCATTCCAGCGATTGCCACAGCATGGCTACTAGCACGTAAGTCTTTTTACGGAAAATCACTATTAGATAGTTTGGTGCATTTGCCTATGGTGCTGCCACCCGTGGTGCCAGGCTTTATCTTGCTGGTACTGTTGGGCCGGCAGGGATGGATTGGCAAGTATTTATACGAGTATTTTGGCATCAGCTTAGCTTTTACTTGGGTGGGGGCGGTGGTCGCATCGGCGGTCATGGCGTTTCCGCTTTTGGTACGTGCAGCGCGCCAAGGCATCGCACAGGTCGATCGCCAATTAGAGATTGCAGCCCAAACTTTGGGCGCGCATCCCTTGCGTGTGTTCTTCACCATTACCTTGCCTTTGGCGTTGCCGGGCATCATTACCGGGCTGATTCTGGCATTTAGCCGTAGCTTGGGAGAGTTTGGCGCGACCATTACCTTTGTGGGTAATATCGAAGGGGAGACACGCACGCTGCCATTGGCTATTTACACTTACACACAAGTGCCGGATGGCGATATTCCAGCGCTGAGACTGGTGATTTTGAGTTTGTTACTGGCGCTAGGGGCTTTAATGTTAAGTGAAAAGCTAGAACGCAAAGCCAATCGACATATTGAGCATCAAGATGATTGAGATTGTCGCCACACTCAGTAGAAAGCGTTTTAAGCTGGATGCGCATGTTGCGCTCACGCACCGAGTCACTGCGCTATTTGGGCCTTCTGGTGCCGGAAAATCAACGCTATTAAACGTGATCGCCGGCATTGCACACCCGGACAGTGGCCGTATTTTGATTGATGGTGTTGCCTTGTTTGATGCACAGCAAAAGATAGACATACCGGTTCATCAGCGCCAAATCGGGCTGGTGTTTCAAGATCATCGCTTGTTCCCTCATTTGTCTGTAGAAAGAAACTTACGCTATGGTGCGCACCGGTTTGAATCCGCCGCGCAGCAAAAAGGTTTGGAGGAAATTACTGCCTTACTAGAGTTGGGTAGTTTGTTAAGGCAAAAGCCTTATCAATTATCTGGCGGTGAGAAGCAGCGCGTAGCACTAGGCAGGGCTTTAATGAGCAAACCACGTTTATTGATGCTGGATGAACCGCTGGCCTCGCTCGACAAGCGCTTAAAAAGTCAGATTTTGCCTTATTTAAAGCGCGTGGCCGAAGAGGTAGAGATTCCCATGATTTATGTTAGCCATTCCATGGATGAAATTACGCAGTTAACAGACCATGTGATGCATATTGCACATGGAAAGGTGCACGCAGCTATTTAAGCTAGCTTAATTCGGACTAAATAAAATCAAACAACGAGAGTTGCGCGGTAGAAGAGAATGACTTCTGCGCCGCTTCCATAATGGTTTGATTTTTAGAGAACTCAGATAGCGCTTCCGCGTAGTCTAAATCTTGAATGTCTGACAGTGAGCTTGCATATTGCAAATCACGGTCTTGCCCAGAGATATCCAAGTTGTCTAATTCATTGAGTTTAGAACCCACGCTAGCGCGTACATTCATGATGTTGTCTACAGACGATTGCATTTTAGTAATGGCTGTAGCCAAACCATTAGAAAAATTGGCTTGGGTAGTGGCATCGGTAATCGGCGTGTTGAGCAAGTTGACGATATCATTGAACGTGGCAAACACGTCATTCCCATTGGCTAAGAACAACTGACTACCGCTGACGCTCACATCCATCAGGCGCTGTGAATCTACTTGCAGTTGCTGCACATTGCTATCACCATTGTAAGTTGCGCCGGTGGTGTTGGCCGTAAACGGTGCGGTTTCAGATTTAAAACCAGAAAATAGGTAGTTGCCATAAGCATCTTTACCGTTAGCCATGCCTACTAGTGCTTCCAGCGAGTTTTTGAGATCTGTTGCCACAAAACTGCGTTCCAAATTAGAGTAAGCACCATTGCCTGCGCCAACCAATGTAGATTGTGCGGCCACCATCAAATTGGTGATGTTAGTTAAGTTAGCTTCTATGGTTTCTAAATTCGTTTTAGCCACGGTACGCACATTTGCGTAGGTTGCATTCATTTCTTTTTGCTGCGAAATCTCAAGCACGCGTGCTGCGGCTACAGGGTCATCAGAAGGCGTTGTAAAGCGCTTTCCGGTAGAAATTTGACCTTGCAAGCGCGCTTGATCAGATTGCAAGCCTGTAATCTTTTGAATGCCGCTATCAAATAAAGTATTGGTGCTAATACGCATATTGTTTCCTTTTTGCTACGACGTCTTTAGCCGATTTGCAGTAATACATCAAATAAATCACTCGCAATTTGCATCATTTTGCCCGCTGCTTGATACGCTTGTTGGTAACGAATCAAGTTGGTGGCTTCTTCATCTAGGTTTACACCAGACTCAGATTGCATCGCCGCTGTGGCTTGTGCCAATGCTTTGGTTTCTGCTTCGCCAGTGACTTTGAGTTCACGTGTTTTATTACCAACGCTGCTCACCGCTTGTGAGAATGCAGTGGTAAACGTGTTCTTGCTCGTGGAGCCTGTCATCGCCACATTGCCGGCGGTTTGCAACCCAGCTAACAATAAGCCATTACGGTTGTCAGCACTGCCTGTGCTTGTACCTGGTGCAATATTGAATTGATCGCCATTGGCAGGCGCACCGGAAATTGCAAAACTAGTCCCTGCGACGGATATGGTTGCACCACTGGTATAAGTGATAGGCGCGCCAGCAGGGTAGGTGGTGCTAACGCCACCATAAGTCACAGTCACCGGTAATGTTGAAGGTGCTAGTGTGAGTGTGCTTGGTAAACCACTGGTATAGGTAAAGTTAAGCGCAGTGCTGAGCGGGCTACTTGCATAAGTGCCATCCACTTTTGCTGCACTAATGGCACCGGTACCTGTATTGCCAACCCCTAATGTCGGGTTCAATACCGGGCTACCCACTGCCAGTTTGTTCACATCGGTAATGGCTAATGACATCGTAGCTGCTGCATTCGCAGTCGGGCGGATTAAAAAGTCATCACCCGCATTATTTGTACCACTCGCTTGCGAGATAGTTAAGCCATCTATGGTTAGCGGTAAGCTAGCAAACGTTTGAGAGGTTTGATCGCTCAAGCGCGTAATTTTATAATTACTACCATCGTACTGCACGCGATAGTCACTACTTGTCACCAAGCTTGGGTCCACAATTTGTGCGCTTAACTCGCCATTGCTGGTGTTTGCGCTGCTGCTTGTGGCAACGGGCACAGGAATGTTAAACAAAATGCCACCTGGGTCACCGTTCCGGTCTAAACCCTGCGCATGTTGTGTATTGAATGCTCCTGCCAATGCCACAGCAATTTGGCCAATTTGGTTTTGCACTTGGTCGAGCGATTCACTTCTGAACTGTATCAAACCGCCTATTGCACCACCAGATAAATTGGATGCACCTAATACAGTGACTTTGGATGCGCTTTGATATCCAACTTCGATGCGTGATGGGTCTGTTGGCGAAGTGGTTGTGACTAGATTATAAGTGTCTTCTCCAACAACCAAAGGTAAGCCATTGCCTATAAAAACGTTATATGTGCCTTGGTTTTGCTGTACAACCGTGGTTTTAATCTGTTTGCTTAATTCAGAAATCAACTGGTCGCGCTGATCCATTAAATCATTCGGCACATTACCTGTCGTGCTGATCGATTGCTCAATAATATCGTTGAGGCTGGCGATTTGTTTGGCGTAGTTGTTGACCAAATTGACACTGGAGACCAATTGGTTATTCACGCCCTGTTCAATTTCATTCAGGCGGCTATCCATACTATTCAAACGGCTAACCAATGACTGTGCATTGGACAGCATGGTTTGTCGTGTTGGAATGTCATTCGGTTTAGATGCTAATGCCTGTACGCTGGCAAAGAAATCGTTCATGGCCGGATTTAAGCCTGAGGCTTCATCTGACAGCATGTTGTCAATCGCATTCAGTTGATTGCCATAGGTGGTATAAGCTGCACTGGTTGATTGCAAGCTAATCATTTGGCGAGCAAGAATCTCGTTATACACGCGTGTTACGCCAGTGACTTCTGCACCTTGGCCGATAAACCCATAACCAAAGTTCTGTGCTTGCGCTGCTGCTTGCACCACTATTTGACGGGAATAGCCAGGCGTAGAGGCATTGGCAATGTTATGCCCAGTGGTACTGAGCCCAATTTGCGCAGCGTTAAGTGCGCTCTTGCCGATACTTAATATATTGGAAGCCATGATATGGTCCTTTTAGTCCTCATAAGTTACCTAACGGCACTATCTTTCAAAACTTTAATGCGCATTGGTTTTTTTATTACATGCATTATCACCGCTTAAGTAGACATAATTTTCTGAATCACGCTGCTTAACTTCTTCGCATAAGCAGGGTCTGTCGCGTAACCAGCGTTTTGCATGGCCTGTGCATAGTGTTCAACATTGTGCGTATTCGCCACTACTTGTTGGTAACGCGGATTGCTCTTCATCATGTTGGCAAAGTCTTTAAAAGATTCTGCGTAATTGTCATAAGCTCTAAATTTTTCAATACGTTTTTGTTTTACCCCATTGATATATTCTGTGGTCGTGGCTTCTACTACTTTACCTTGCCAGTTGCCAGTGGCTTTAATACCAAACAAGTTATAGCTGGGTGTGCCATCCGCTGCTTTGATTTCTTTTTTGCCCCAACCGGTTTCTAATGCAGCTTGACCTAGCATTAAATGTGATGGCATGCCCGTGCTACGACTTGCAGCTTTGGCATGTTGCACCATTTCTTTTAAAAAGCCTGAGATGCTTTCTGTGACTCTTTCACCGATACTGCTGCTTTTGGCTGGTTTTTCTGTACTATCGGTTGGCGTGACTGCGTTATTTTTTTTATCTGTGGAATTCGATAAATGTGGTGCAATCAGGCTGTCCACTAAATCGCTGGCAGAGGCGGGCACTTTCTCTAACATCTGGCCTACGTTATCCACTGCTGTTTGTGTGGTTTTGCTCAGTTGGCGCACCAACACGTCGGCAAGCCCCAAGCCTTTTGCGCTTAAATTGCTACTCAATTGCTGGTCGAGCATCGAAGTAAACATCTTGCTTTGCTCGTTATCAAACGCGCCATCTTGTGGGTTAGCGTCGCGCATGCTTTTCAGCATCATGTTCATCAGTACAGATTCAAACTGCTTGGCAACGGCTTTGAGCGCTTCGGGCGAGTTTTCTTTGGCCGCGCGCTTGAGTTGATTCAAGCCGTTGGCATCAAACGCTACTTTTCCGGTTAAGTCTGCGCCGTCTATCATGGTTAGATAATCTCAAGTTCCGCACGCAATGCGCCAGCCGCTTTCATGGCTTGCAATATGGCTAACAGGTCTTGCGGGGTCGCGCCAATCGCATTCAATGCTTTGACCACATCAGATAAATTGGCACCGCTGTTTAATTTCAATACTTTGCCAGGCTCTTTGGTAATGTCGACTTGTGAAACCGCTGTCGATACCGTTGTGCCATCTGAGAATGCACCAGGTTGGCTGATGACAGGTGCAGTGTTAATGACCACAGACAGATTGCCATGAGAAACTGCGCAGCTGTCTAATGTCACGGCCTTGTTCATTACTACGGAGCCAGTACGTGCATTCAAGATGATTTTGGCAGGCGTAGCAGACGGCGTAACATTGATCGACTCTAAAGACGCTAGAAATGCAACCCGGTTAGTGTTTTCTGGCGTGCGCACTTTAATTACACGGCCATCTTCTGCAAACGCTGTGTTTTGACCAAAACGACGGTTAATCGCATCCACCACCATGCTCGCTGTAGAGAAATCGCTTTCTTTTAACTCTAAATTTACGCTGCCGCTTTGTGCGATAGGGTTGGGTAGGGCGCGCTCTACGGTAGCACCTTCAGACACTCGACCGACGCTTAAGTGATTGATTTGTGTTTGCGTGCCATTAGCAGAAGCACCTACACCGCCCACCACCAAGTTACCTTGTGCAATGGCGTAAATTTGTCCGTCAGCACCTTTGAGTGGTGTCATCAATAAGGTGCCGCCACGTAAGCTCTTGGCGTTACCCATAGAGGAGACAGTAATATCTAAGGTTTGACCAGGTTGTGCAAATGCAGGCAGGCTGCTGGTCACCATCACAGAAGCTACATTTTTAAGTTGCAGGTTAGTACCGGGCGGTAAATTCACACCCATTTGTTGCATCATGCTGATAATACTTTGCACGGTAAAAGGGGTTTGTGTGGTTTGGTCGCCCGTGCCATCCAAGCCTACTACCAAGCCGTAACCAATCAATTGGTTGCTACGTACGCCTTGAATAGAGGTAATGTCTTTTAAGCGCTCTGCCTGTGCACTGGGCGCAAACATTGCTGCACTGATTAAGCATACACAAAGCACCCCAGAGATGAGGTGACTTATATGTTGCATCAGTTTGTAAGATTGAACATGCATGGGATAGGTCCTTACAGTGCGCTGATACTCAAGAAGAAACGTGCGAACATAGAGGCAACCTCTGCCGCATCAATTTTGCTGTTCGTACGGTATTCAATACGTGCATCTGCAATTTTGGTAGAGCTCACTACGTTACCAATCGTAATCGTGTCTGGATTGACCACACCGGAGAAGCGTACAAACTCTGTGCCTTTATCCAGCGAGATTTGTTTCTCACCACTCACCACTAAGAAGCCATTGGGTAACACTTCGACCACTGTAGCAGTCACGGCACCATTAAATACGTTGCTAGAGTTGGCCGCGGCTTTGTCTTCATAGCTGCTAGCTGAGCTTGCAGACATAGTGGCTTTTGGAATAGCTTTGCCTAAGAAGGAAGCAATGGAAGCATCAATTTCGCCGTCTTTGCTGCCGGAACTCCCACCTGCTTTGGTAGCAGAGGTATTTTCTGCAATCGTCACCGTGACGGTATCACCTACATAACGTGGGCGACGATCTTCAAATAAAGGGCGGTAAGCGGCTTGATTAAAAATCGCACCGGATTTCACAGGTACTGCAGCAGCGGCTTGTGGTCTGGCCGTGGTTGGCTGTTTCACGATGCTATCTGGCGTAATGGAGCATGCGCCTAATATGGCCATGGTCGCAATCAGTAATACGTATTTCAATAACTTGTTCATATGCATCTCGCTAGGTGGTTAAACAACCATTACATTTGCGTGAGTTTTTGTAGCATTTGGTCAGACGTAGTAATGGCTTTGCTGTTGATCTCATACGCACGTTGCGTTTGAATCATGTTGACCAGCTCTTCCACCACATTCACGTTAGAAGTCTCTACATAGCCTTGTGTCAGCAAACCAGCGCCATTGCTACCTGGGTTATTGGTGTTGGCATTGCCAGAAGCCGTGGTTTCCACATACAAGTTTTCGCCTTTAGCCATGAGGCCGGCCGGATTAATAAACGTGGCGAGTTGTAGCTGGCCAATTTGGGTGGCCGCAGTAGCACCTGCGGTGGTCACCGATACCACGCCATCACGCCCAATGGTGAGACTTTGTGCATTGGCTGGAATGGTAATGGCAGGTTGTACCGGAAAGCCGCTAGAGGTGACTAATTGACCTTGACTATCCATTTGAAAAGAACCATCACGGGTATAAGCCGTAGTGCCATCTGGCAGCAGTACTTGAAAGAAGCCTTGGCCTTGAATCGCCACGTCTTTATCGTTGCTGGTGAGTTGTAAGTTGCCTTGCGTAAAAATACGCTCAGTGGCCACGGGTTTTACCCCAGTACCAATCTGTAAGCCAGAAGGCAATTGTGTTTGCTGTGAGGATTGCGCGCCAGGTTGGCGAATGTTTTGGTAGAGCAAATCTTCAAATACGGCGCGTGAGCGTTTAAACCCACTGGTACTGACGTTAGCCAAGTTATTGGCAATCACGTCCATTTGCGTTTGTTGCGCGTCTAAACCGGTTTTTGAAATCCAAAGTGAGCGTATCATCATGCATCCTTTCACATAGCGTTGTAAGCAATTTGCTTAACCTTATCACCATGTTAATACAGGCATAACTAACTCATATTGAAGAGTTGACTGGCTTTATTGGCGTTATTCTCAGCACTTGATACCAATTTCATCTGCATTTCAAACTGGCGGGCTAAGCTAATCATGTTGACCATAGAGTCCACGACATTGACGTTGCTGCTTTCTAATGCGCCACCGACCACGCTGACATTGGCGTCTGCAGGTGCAGGCGTGCCGTTTTTGGTGACAAAGACACCTTCTTCAGAGCGCTTCAGGTTATTCAGATCGGGATTCACCAATTTTAAACGACCAATGACGCTAGAGGGGCCGGGTAGGGTGTTGTTAGAGACCGATGAAATAGTACCGTCTTTACCAATCGATACAGTCACATCGGGTGGAATGCTGATGGGGCCGCCATCGCCCATGACTGTCAGGCCATTAGAGGTTTGCAATACGCCATTTTCATTGACTTTAAGCGCGCCGTTGCGGGTATAACCTTCAGAGCCATCCGGGCGTTGTACTACCAGCCAGCCATTGCCTTGTACTGCGACATCTAAATCACGGCCAGTGTGCTCAATCGCACCGGAGTTGAAATCCGCACCCACGGTGGAATCCACCACAAAAGCGCGTGTAGGCAGGCCTTGGCCGATAATTGGCACAGCACGGAACGAATCCACTTGTGCTTTAAAGCCAGTAGAGGTGGCATTGGCAAGGTTGTGCGCAGTCGTCGCCTGTTGTTCTAGGATATGTTTTGCGCCTGTCATGGCCGTGTATATCATTTTATCCATCGTCTACTCCTTTAAAGCACTTTTAGCTATTAGCGCTAATTAATTGAATTAGCGTAAGTTCACCAAGGTTTGTAATACTTGGTCTTGCGTTTTAATGGTTTGCGCATTGGCTTGATAAACACGTTGTGCTGTAATCATATTGACCAGTTCTGCCGTGAGGTCGACGTTGGAGTCTTCAACTGCTGAAGATTGCAATACACCAAAACTGCCAGTGTTTGGCGGGCCAACCAATGGATCCCCAGACGTGCCGCTTTCTGCCCAAGCGTTGCCACCCAATGATTGCAAACCGTTAGGATTGGCAAAGTTGGCCAATACTACTTGGCCTAATACGCGCGATTCACCATTGGTGTAACGGCCAATAATCATGCCGTTGTTGCTGGTACTAAAGCTTGCCAAGCTGCCTGAGGAGTAGCCGTCTTTTTTAGGCGCGCTCACGCTAAAGTCTGAGCCAAATTGTGTGCTGTCGCTGTAATCTAATGTCAGTGAAACAGGGTTTGCGCCGGTGGTAGGTGTAAAGCCAACGGTAGGTAATGCTGGTGCGGAAGTAGGTGCAACACCTGTGCCGCTAAATGTAAGTGTTGAAGTAGGGGTAGGCAATGTCGTGGTAGGTACGCCATCTGCTGTGGTAAATACATCCCATGTGCCAGCGCCAGTTTTTACAAAAAAGCTTTGTACATTATGTGCGTTGCCTAAACTATCAAACACCGTGACTGCAGTAGAGTTATGATAGGTTGTTGGATCTGCAGGATCAAAACCAGCAGCAGTCAACGCAGTTTTTCTAGAGTCCAAGTTCACCATCCCAGTGACTTCAGTGGTGGCCTCTGGTTGTAAATCAGACGTATTGATGTTGAGTTCTGAGGGAGCCCCTGCTGATAGTACGCCTGCAGCATCCGCAGTATAGCCAGTTAAGCGGTTGCCTTCGCTATTCACAATATAGCCAGCTTTATCCATCTGGAATTGACCATTGCGAGTATAAGTAATCGCACCATCATTGCTCATGCGGAAGAAGCCACCGCCATTAATCGCAATATCTAAAGGGTTATTAGTGCCAGTGATATTACCTTGTGTAAATTGCTGCGCCACTGTGGAAATTTTGGTACCGATCCCAATTTGTGAAGTGCCGCTGCCAGTCAGTGAATTAGCAAATACATCGGCAAACTCAGCACGTGATTGTTTAAAACCAACCGTGTTGGCATTCGATACGTTGTTGCCAATCACTTCTAATGTTTTTGATGCTGCGTTTAATCCGCTTAAACCTTGTTGAAAACTCATGGTGTTCTCCTAAAACTGATACAAATAAATATGGGTGGGTGACACAAACTTAATGACTAAAAAATCTCTTTCACATCAGCCGTGTTGACTGAGCTGTTATTGCTTAAATTGAGCTTAATGCCGCCATTGATGTTAGAAACGCTTAATACCTTGGCGTAGCTGAGTGCAGCGGCATCTACTGCTTGGCCGCCAATTGTGGCGCTTACTTCAATTTTGTAATCGCCAGTGGCTGCAACGGCGCCATCATTGGTTTTGCCATCCCAAGTCAGTGGTAAAGTGCCTTCGCTTTGTGCGCCTAGTTCAACATTACGCACAGTGTTGCCTGCAGCATCTTTAATGGTGATAGATAATTTGTCTGCCCCAACCGGTAGCTCCACACCAAAGTAAGCGCCTGCGCCCTCTGTAGATAGCGTGTTGCCGGAGACCAATACATTGTGCCCAATCATGCCGGAGGCTTGGTAAGACTGACCCACTTGTACGCTTGAAATTAATGCCGACATGGTTTCGTTTAATTTATCAATGCCCGTCACAGTAGATAGCTGCGCCATTTGACTGGTGACCTGTGCGTTATCCATTGGGTTCAAAGGGTCTTGGTTTTTCATCTGCGTCACCAGCAGCGTCATAAAACGATCTTGAACATCACCTACGGTCGAGGTATTGGTCTTTTTAGTACCATTGACGTTATCTAATAACGTTTGAGACGGTGCATTGGTTTGTACGGTTGTCATTTGGGTTTCCTTGTCTAAATAGGGCTAGATGGATCAGTAATATTTATTGGCCAAGGCTGAGTGTTTTCATCAGCATTGTTTTAGCCGCATTCATGGTTTCTACATTGTTTTGGTAAGCACGAGAGGCCGAAATCATGTTGACCATTTCTTCGGTCACATTCACATTCGGCATCGTCACATAGCCTTTTTCATCTGCTAGTGGATGCTTGGGGTCGTACACCACTTTGCCAGGCGAGTTATCCTCAACCACTTTATTGACTTTAACGCCATTGGCAGCAGGTGAGGCGCTGGGTATTGCGCTGAACACGACTTGCTTGGCTTTGTAAGGTTTGCCATTGGCGCTGGTGGCGCTATCGGCATTGGCCAAATTGCTGGCGACTGTGTTTAAGCGCTGCGATTGCGCGCTCATGGCGGAACCGGAAATATTAAATACGTTAAATAAAGACATCATTCACTCCTTTATAAAGGAAAATTACTGGCCGGTGATGGCCGTAAGCATCTTTTTAATCTGACCGTTAATCATGGTCAGGCTGGCTTCATAACGCAGGCCGTTATCTACAAATTGATTACGCTCCACATCCATATCAACCGTATTGCCATCCACGCTGCCTTGGATAATCGGCCTGAACAGCGGCTCATTGGGTCCGGCAGATGTGTTGTTACCTGCGCCATTGATATGCATGGATGAGGTTTTGCTCAAGCCATCGCTTACCGCGCCTTGCATCTGGCTGCCTTGCGTCAGTGCGTTTTGCATGGCTGATTTAAAATCAATATCCCGCGCCTTGTAATTGGGCGTATCCGCATTGGCAATGTTGGCCGCAATCACTTCTTGGCGTTGGCTACGCACCCGTAGCGCGTTTTGGTGAAAACTTAAAGCCGCATCTAATTTATTTAACATCTGCAATTCCTTCCATCGAACACCGAGTAAGCGCTTATGCCTATTTATTG
>Ga0160182_134574_pt1 | contig 12714 bp, 15 predicted proteins | sample met14sa_FD_108561 | JGI IMG/M metagenome (GOLD analysis project Ga0160182, IMG submission 108561) | Synthetic bacterial communities of pure cultures from sediment of Lake Washington, USA, under high oxygen condition - MT... | ecosystem: Engineered > Modeled > Simulated communities (microbial... >... | reverse complement strand
CGCTAGGCTAACAAGTAATAAAGTATAACGCAATACTTTTTATGTGTGCGGCTGAATCGTATGAAGTATTCATGGGATAATTTAAGGATGGTCGAAAATTCACAATTAACGCAAGTTTTTAAGCAGGGCGGTACTTTAGCTGAAGCAATCGAAGGCTTTTCAGAGCGTCGCCAGCAGCTTGAAATGGCTTTAGCGATTGAGTCTGCGATTAAAGATAGCAAACAGTTGATTGCAGAAGCGGGCACTGGTACGGGGAAAACATTTGCGTATCTTGTTCCAGCCTTGCTTTCGGGCGGTAAAGTGATTATTTCCACTGGTACTAAAACCTTGCAAGACCAATTGTTTAACCGCGATTTACCCAATGTGCGTGATGCGCTAAAAGTACCTGTCACCGTTGCCATGTTGAAAGGGCGCTCTAATTATGTCTGCCATTATCATTTAGAAGCAGCCGCGCAAAGTGGGCGTTTCGCCTCGCGCGAAGATGCCAACTATGTACACTTAGTCAAAAACTTTGCTGAAAACTCAAAAACGGGCGATAAAAGTGAGTTAACTGAAGTGCCTGAGAATGCCACTATTTGGCTGAATGTGACTTCTAATCGTGATAATTGTTTGGGGCAGGATTGTAATTTCTACAAAGATTGTTTTGTGATGGAAGCACGGAAAAAAGCGCTGGCAGCTGACGTGGTAGTGGTGAACCATCATTTGTTTTTTGCCGATGTGATGCTGCGCGATGAAGGCGTGGCGGAGCTTTTGCCTTCTGCCAACACAGTCATTTTTGATGAGGCGCATCAATTGCCGGAAGTGGCTGGTCTGTTTTTTGGTGAAGATATTTCCACCAGTCAATTAATCGAACTATGCCGCGATAGCACTGCTGCGCATTTAACGCTTGCCAAAGACTGTGTGGCGTTGGGCGAGGCAATTCCTAAACTAGAAAAAGCCTGTAAAGATTTTAGGCTGGTCTTTCAGTTTGAGGGTTCGCGCATGCCTGTGCAGAAAGCATTGGCGCTCAGAAATTTTGATGCGGCATTTTTAGACATGCAAAACATGTTAACCGATTTAAACAAGGTACTTGAAAGCCAAGCTGCGCGCGATCCGATGCTGGAAAAATGTTGGCAGCGCGGAGAGGCGTTAAGCGAGCAGCTTAAAAGTTGGATTAAAGCCGAAAACGCGAATTTGGTACGCTGGGTGGAAGTGTTTACGCAGTCTGTTCAGCTACACGCCACGCCGCTGAGTGTGGCAGATGGTTTTAGCAAGCAGCTAAACGCACAGCCGCGCGCTTGGATTTTTACTTCTGCTACGTTAGCGGTTAAAAGTGATTTCAGCCATTACATCGCGCAAATGGGTTTGCATGCAGCTGAAACGGGTTTTTGGGAAAGTCCGTTTGATTACGGCAATCAAGCACTGTTGTATGCGCCAGCTAATATGCCAGACCCGAATAATTTCAGTTATGCCGCTGCCGTTGCTGCTGTCAGTTTGCCGGTTATCCAAGCCAGTCAAGGCCGTGCATTTGTATTATGCACATCGCTTAAAGCCATGCGTGAAGTGCATGCATTACTAAAAGATGCTTTTGCTAGTGCTGGTATGGAATATCCACTGCTGATGCAAGGCGAAAGCACGCGCACTGAATTGCTGGATAGATTCCGCGCACATGGTAATGCTGTGCTAGTTGGCAGCCAAAGTTTTTGGGAGGGCGTAGATGTACGCGGCGAAGCGCTTTCGGTTGTGATTATTGACAAACTCCCGTTCGCCCCGCCTGATGATCCTGTGCTTTCTGCGCGAATCGATAAAATGAACCAAGAAGGCAAAAATGCGTTTATGGAATACCAATTACCGTATTCCGTCATTACCTTAAAACAAGGCGCAGGCCGATTGATACGCGATGAACTGGATAGGGGCGTACTAGTGATTTGTGATCCAAGATTGATTACAAAGCCCTATGGCAGGCGCATCTGGCAAAGCTTGCCACCGTTTAAACGGACTAAAGAACTAGCTGATGTAGAGGCTTTCTTTTCTGTAAACCTACAAGAAAACGCATGATATTAATCCCCGAAACTGAATACGAACTTACCGCCATTCGTGCGCAAGGCGCTGGCGGGCAGAATGTGAATAAGGTTTCTAGCGCGATTCATCTGCGTTTTGATATTGTCGCTAGTAGTTTGAGTGATTGGTTGAAGGAAAAGTTAATCCATGGCAAAGATAACCGCATTACGGATGAGGGTGTGTTGATATTGAAAGCGCAGCAATTTCGTACGCAGGAAGCGAATAAGAAAGATGCGATCAAGCGTTTGCATGAGATTGTGAACGCAGCAAATCAGGTGAAGCCAACACGCTACGCCACGCGGCCGAGTTATGGTTCAAAACAGCGCAGGTTAGAAAGTAAAACTCAGCGTGGGCAAGTGAAGCAATTGCGCGGTAAAATAGTGGCTGATTAAATGATCTCTTTAGCATGAATTTACTGGCACTAGACACCTCTACCGAATTTTTGTCGCTGGCATTAAAGCTGGGCGAGCGCACGTTCACGCATTATCAAGAAACCGGTTCAGCGTCATCACAACTGGTGTTGCCGCAAATTCAGGTTTTACTAGATTCTACTAACGTACAGCTAAAAGACTTAGATGGCATAGCTTTTGGCGCAGGCCCTGGCGCGTTTACCGGTGTACGCATTGCCAGTGGCGTGGCACAAGGTTTGGGGTTTGGTGCCAATTTGCCGGTTGTGGGTATTAATACATTAACCGCTGTGGCCGAGGCAAGCGGACAGGATAAAGTGATTGTCTGTCTGGATGCGCGCATGGGTGAGATTTATCATGCGGTTTTAGTTAAGCAAAATGGCATCTGGCTTGAAATAAGTGAAACCAAAGTGTGCAAGCCACAAGATGCACCAACGCTGGAAGGTGGAGATTGGTTTGGTGCCGGTAGCGGTTGGGCTGCTTATAGTGATGTATTAACGCAAGTTTATACCGACAATTTAAGTCAAATATTGCCAAATATTTTACAAGGTATTACGCCAACTGCTGAGGCTATTTTACGTTTAGCGCAGCCCGTTTTTGCGGCAGGGCAGGCGAAACCGGCAATGGAAGCGATGCCAATCTATATTCGTAATCGCGTAGCATTAACTACGCTGGAGCGCGAACAAGGATTGCGGTTATGAGTGCCATGTTTGATCAATATAAAAGCCTAAAACCTAATTATCAACTTCGGCCTATGCAAATGGATGATTTGGATGCAGTAATGGCAATCGAACCAACGATTTACAGTCATCCTTGGACGCGCGGTAATTTCAGCGACTCGCTCAATTCTGGATACAGCGCTTGGGTTTTAGAGCTTAATCAAAAAATGATTGGTTACGCGTTATTAATGATGGTGCTGGATGAAGCGCATCTGCTTAATTTGAGCATCGCCAAAGACCAGCAAAAACAAGGCTTGGGCAGATATTTATTGGAACATATGTTACAGATTGCTAAAAATCACAGGGCTGCTAATATGTTTTTAGAAGTGCGCCCTAGTAATATTTCGGCCATTGCATTGTACGAAAACATGGGGTTTTGCGAAATGGCTGTACGCCGTGGCTATTATCCTGCACATAATGGCCGTGAAGATGCGGTATTAATGGGATTGGCGCTCTAATGGTATCGCGTGATGACGCTTTTGTGATGACTCGTGAAGATGTGTTGCGCGAATTAGAACTATTGCCAGTTTGGAAATTGCGCGCACCAGTAGCAGAGAAACCAGTTACTGAATCGATACCACCAACTCCAGTTGCCGTAGTTGAAAGTAAGCCAATTGAAGGTGTAGTTGCAGCTAGTGCTATATTTATCGTATCGACCGACAAGAAATGGGCATTTGTGTTGCCAGCAGTTTTAAGCGGGCAATCTATAGATTTGTTTAACAATATTTTACGCGCACTAAAAATCAAACCCATGCAAACTATACATACACAGCAATTAACCCAGGATATTGCAGCTTCTGGTACTAGTGTAGTAGTAGCGATGGGGGAAATTGCTGCGCAACAACTGTTAACTAGCACACAATCTATTGAGAATTTACGTGGCAAAATTCATTTAGTGGATAGCGTGCAAGTGATAGCCACTTATCATCCTGATGATTGTTGCAGCATTTACCCAATAAAGCGAAAACATGGGATGATTTATGTATGGCGTTAAGCGTTGTGAGTGCTTGAATTGGCAGTAATTAGCCTTATTAAAACAATTGTAATGACACTATTAAGGAGTTAAAAATGCGTACTTTTTGGCAGAAACTTTTACCATTAATTTTAATGTTAAGTTTATCGGGCTGTGGATACAACACGTTTCAAAGTCTGGATGAAGAAGCAAAAGCCAGCTGGTCAGAAGTGTTAAACCAATATCAACGTCGTGCAGATTTGGTCCCCAATTTAGTCGAAACCGTTAAAGGTTACGCCACGCATGAGCAGGAAGTATTAACCGACGTAGCGAATGCGCGCTCAAAAGTCGGCAGCATGCAAGTCACACCAGAATTGTTAAATGACCCAGAAGCATTTGCCAGATTTCAGGCAGCGCAAGGGCAGTTAACATCGGCACTATCACGCTTGATGGCGGTAGCAGAGAATTATCCTAATTTGAAAGCAGACCAGGGCTTCAGGGATTTGCAAGCGCAGCTTGAAGGGACAGAGAATCGCGTCGCAGTGGCGCGTAATCGTTATATTACTACCATTAAAGACTACAACGTTGCCGTGCGTAGCTTTCCTAATAATTTAACTGCGATGATGTTTGGCTACAAAGCCAAGCCATCATTTACGGTAGAAAATGAAAAAGCGATTTCTGCACCACCTAAAGTGGATTTTGGCAATAAAAAATAGCTTAAATATCATTAAGTTAATCTGTTTTTAGCTCAATAATTTTGCCAACGCAATTATTCACTATAAAAGTGTTTTCTAAGCTAAAAGCGAGCTTGTATGCGCTGTGCGTGATGTTTCTACTAACATCTGGCATGGCGCATGCACAGCTTGTCGCTATTCCGGAACTTAAATCGCGTATAACTGATTTAACCCAAACATTATCGGTAGAACAGCAAGGCCAACTAGAAGCCAAATTAGCGGCTTTTGAGCAACAAAAAGGCAGCCAGATCGCCGTGCTGATTGTGCCAAGTACACAGCCGGAAGATATTGCGCAATATGCAATCCGTGTCGTAGATAAATGGAAAGTCGGTCGCAAAAAAATTGATGACGGCTTGCTGCTGTTAGTGGCAAAAGAGGATCGAAAATTACGCATTGAAGTCGGCTACGGCTTGGAAGGTGCGATTCCCGATTTAACCGCCAAGCGGGTGATAACTGAAACTATTTCACCAAGATTTAAACAGGGCGATTATTTTGGCGGCTTGGATGCGGGAATAGACGTATTGATTGGCTTAGTGAATGGCGAACCTTTACCAGCGCCAACAAGAGCTGCCAATAACGGCAGTAGTTTGGAAAACTTATTGCCCATTTTGTTGTTTGGCGGCTTGATTTCAGGTTTGTTCTTGCGCAGTATATTCGGCACATTTTTCGGCAGTGCAGTCAATGGCGGTCTAGTAGGTGGCGCAGTTTGGCTGCTGGGAATTGCATTCGGCGGCGCGGTTATTTTCGCTATAGTTGCTTTCTTTTTTACTATGATGATGGGTAGTCGTGGTTTAGGTGGTATGCCCATGGGTGGTGGAATGGGCGGCGGCTTCGGTGGCGGCTCTAGCAGTTGGGGTGGCGGTGGCGGTGGTTTTGGCGGCGGCGGAGCTTCTGGTGATTGGTAAATCGGGGCGATTGACAAAACGGAGATTTTTGGCAAATGAAGCGTAGACATCCGATTGCGCGATTTTTTTCGCATCTTATTAGCGCTGCTATTCCTTCAAATTGGCAGGTGCAGCGGCACTTTTCAAAGGCGGCCTTGCGTCGTATCGAGCAAGCGATTAAAACCAGCGAATTAACGCATACAGGTGAGATACGCTTTGTAGTGGAAGCCGGTTTGCATCCGCTGGAAATTATCACCAAAAAAATGCCAAAAAAACGTGCAGTTGAGTTGTTTAGCCATCTGGGTATTTGGGATACCGAAAACAATAATGGTGTGCTGATTTACCTTTTGCTGGCAGACCGTGATGTGGAAATTGTGGCGGATCGAGGTATCCATCGGCATGTGAGTAACGATGGGTGGGAAGTGATTTGTCATGCAATGGAATTGCAATTCAGGCGTGGCGAATTTGAAGCAGGTGTGCTGGATGGTATTCAGCAGATTGGTGCGTTGTTGCATCAATATTATCCAGCCGATAGTGAGAACAAAAATGAATTGCCGAACGCTGCTATTATCATTTAAAACGCTGTTATATAAAACACTGTCATATCAATTAATCGTCGCAATGTGGCTGGCAATAACAGCCAGTTATGCACAAGCGGCATTATCGGAAATGTCGCGTATTTTTCATCAAACACCCAGTCTTGAAGCTTTTGAAGTTTGTTTTGGCGGTGGCTGCGCAGAAGTGAGGCAAGTTACATTAACTGCCGAAGAATGGCAAAAAGTAGTGCATTTATTTGTATCCGATGTACCGCTTAATGCAATGCAAGAACGCGAAAAGATCGCCCAGGCAATCGGTTTGTTAGAAGAGATTGTTGGTGAAAAAGTCGGCACGTCTAACGACATTGCCGGTACTTTCTATAGTGGCAATCTTAGCGGTCAGCTAGACTGTAACGATGAAGCAATTAACACCACAACCTATATACGATTAATGCGGCAAGCGGATTTAATGAAATGGCACGAAGTGGAAGATACGCGAACCCGTAGTTTCTTTTTTAACGGTTGGCCACATTCAACCGCGGTAATGCATGATATTAGTACAGGTGAGCGATTCGCGGTGGATAGCTGGTTTTACGATAACGGCGCACCAGCGACGATTGTGCCGTTTGCTATTTGGAAATCGGGGTATCGCCCAGCAGACTCGCCCATTGGTCAGTCGCGAACATCTAAAGCAAACACATCCGCCAGATAAATTACTCAAAAGCTAAGTCGCTGCTGACTTAATCTGCGTTTAACGTTAAAATTCGGTTTCAATTTTTATTCCATACCATTCCCATGCGCGCATCCCAATTTTTCATTGCCACCCAAAAAGAAGCTCCAGCAGATGCTGAGTTAATCTCGCACAAGTTAATGGTGCGCGCCGGCTTGATTAAAAAGCTGGGTAGCGGCTTATATAGCTGGATGCCATTAGGTTTGCGCGTGTTGCGTAAAGTGGAAAATATTGTACGCGATGAAATGAACAAAGCCGGTGCGCTAGAGCTATTAATGCCTGCAGTTCAGCCAAAAGAATTGTGGGATGAAACAGGTCGCTGGGCCGTTTTTGGACCGCAGATGCTGAAAATCAAAGATCGTCATGATAGAGACTTTTGTTTCGGGCCAACGCATGAAGAGGTGATTACCGATATTGCACGCCGTGAAATCAGTAGCTATAAGCAGTTGCCGCTTAATTTTTACCAGATTCAGACTAAATTTCGTGATGAGATCCGCCCGCGTTTTGGCGTGATGCGCGCGCGCGAATTTATGATGAAAGATGCGTATTCATTTCATACCAATTTTGAATCGTTAACCAGAACTTATGCCGATATGCATCAGGCATACAGCAATGTTTTTACGCGCCTAGGCTTAAAGTTTCGTGCGGTAAAGGCCGATTCTGGCGCCATTGGCGGCGATGGTTCGCAAGAGTTTCATGTGCTGGCTGATAGCGGTGAAGACGCGTTGGCATACTGTGAGAGTTCGGATTACGCAGCAAATGTGGAGTTAGCGGAAGCATTACCAGAAAGCAATGCTAGAACGGCTGCCAGCCAAAACCTAACCCAAGTAGAAACGCCAAAACAAACCACTTGTGAGGATGTGGCGAATTTATTGAATATTACTGTGCAGCAGACAATTAAATCTATTGCTTTGATGGTGAAAAAAGAGGCGGAAGTTGAGCGGTTTTATTTGGCTTTGTTACGCGGCGACCATCATTTAAATGAAGTAAAAGCGGGTAAAGCTTTAGGCGAATTTAGATTCGCGACTGAAGAAGAAATCCGTGCCAATTTAAATTGTCCGCCTGGCTTTATTGGTCCAGTAAACGTTGGCGAAAATGTTACTGTCATTGCAGATAGAACGGTTGTCAATATGAGCGATTTCGTCTGCGGCGCGAATAAACCTAAATATCACTTAAGCGGTATTAATTTTGGACGCGATTTGGCTGAGCCTAGTTTGGTTGCGGATATTCGAAATGTAGTGGATGGCGATGCAAGTCCTGACGGTAAGGGCACATTAAGCTTATGTCGTGGTATTGAAGTCGGACATATCTTCCAACTGCGTACTAAATATGCACAAGCCATGAACGCAACGTATCTGGATGAAAATGGTCAATCACAGGTAATGGAAATGGGTTGTTATGGCATTGGCGTATCACGTATTGTTGGCGCTGCGATTGAGCAGGGCAATGACGAGAAGGGCATTATTTTTCCATTAAGTATGGCGCCGTTTGCGCTGGCGATTTGTCCAATCGGACTGGATAAAAGTGAGTTGGTAAAAAATACAGCGAATCAACTATATGCAGACTGCAAAAAGGCAGGCTTTGATGTGCTGCTGGATGACCGTGGTGAGCGTCCGGGCGTGATGTTTGCGGAAAGCGACTTAATGGGTATTCCGCATCGCATTGTGATTGGTGACCGTGGTTTGGCAGAAGGTAAAGTGGAGTACAAATCGCGTAGCCAAGTGGAAGCACAGAATATCGCGTTGCAAGATGTGATTAATCATTTAAGTGGTTTGCTTAATAGTTAAATATGTTGAAAAAACTTTTTCTGACCAGTTGGTTGAGTGTTTATTTATTGGGCTTAACGTCAATTTGTTTTGCAGGTAACCAGCGCGAAGAGCCACTTTCTAACTCGGTTAAAGCGGTGATGCAAAAATCGATTAGCGACTTGGCCTCGCCCAAACTGATATTTGCCAGTCAGGAAGAAGGTCAGGCTTGGATGGCTGAGATGTCACAACGCCTGAAAAAGCGCATGCCAAACCAAGCATACCGTGAAGATTTTTTAAGGTCGGTGCATTATGAGGCAACGCGCGCAGGGCTAGACCCGCAATTGGTGATGGGCTTGATTCAAGTGGAAAGCGGCTTTAAAAAATATGCGGTATCTAGTGTGGGCGCACGCGGCTATATGCAAGTGATGCCTTTTTGGGTGAAAAGTATCGGTAACCCAGAGCATAACTTATTTCATTTGCGGCTTAATTTGCGTTATGGCTGTACTATTTTGCGCCATTATTTAGATATAGAGCGTGGCGACTTGTATCGTGCACTCGGTCGTTACAATGGTAGTTTGGGTAAACCGCAATATCCGAATCTAGTTGTCGGTGCCTGGAAAAAGCAATGGCAATATCCGCTGAATAAGCTCTAGTAAGTCAGTTTTAAAGTGCTTGTTGGCGTATTTAATTGTTTATAAAATTCCATCAAAATCTAGCAGTTGCTCGCTGCGATTCATAAAAAAACTTGTCAATATGACAAAAATAAGTCTAGACTACGCCTAGCCAATTAGTTTGAAGCCGATCAAAGGCATTGTCATGTTGTCGCTATTAAATTGTCGTATGGTCACTTAAGTTAATTGGCTGTAATACTCGAAAACATTATTTTTATAAAGAGTTTTTACCTTTTAATTTAGGGAGAAAAGTATGTCGAAGTTAACAGCATTGGCAGTGAGTATCGCGATTTTAGGTGGAGTTTGGGCGTATTTAGCATTGAATCCGTTGGCAAGTATAGCGTTGGTATGGGTTGGTTTTATTGCATGGGGTTGCTATTTCCATACAGGGGGTGATGCAGCAGCGTTACAAAAAAACCATTGCAGGCATGAGTTACGGTGCGGTAATCGCTGGCATCGCTTTATATTTGGTGAGTTCTGGTTTGCTAGGTGCTTTAGGCGTATTGGCTGCTCCCGTTATTATTGCAGTAACTGTGTTTTTTTCTAGTGATTGTTGCCGGCTGCAATTTGCTTTCTGTGGTGCCAGCTAATGTTTACGGCTATGCTGCAACTGCTGGTTTAGCATTAACAGCAGGTACGGCAGGTAATGCAACGGCGACGGACCTGACTAACCCTGTGCTATTAGTCATTATCTCTGTTGTATTGGGTGCTTTATTCGGTGCGGCTTCTGGCAAATTGGCTGGAGCTCTTGGTAAATAAAGTGCAGAAAAGTTAAGCTACAAATAGAACTGAATCAATCTATTTGTTACAAAAAAACCGCATCTTGTATGCGGTTTTTTTATGCTTCGTTCTATACTGGAACCCAGTTATTTAACGACTTTAAAGCCATAGTAGGTTCCAAACTCACCTTCGTTTTCGTGATAGACAAATAACAAGTCATTGGTGTAACCCAGGCCATTAAAATGATTTTGTGCGCGTAACTTAAGGTCTTTTGGCAGCTCGCTTTTTGCAATGAATTTTCCGGTTAAATCAAACACCAGCGCGGCCTTATGGTCAATATCCAGCAATACTAACTCCTCACCTTTTACACCGGTATACGCCACATAATGGTCGCTAATGTCGTCATGCAAAACGCCTGCCTTGATAAAATCTAATGCAATTTCGCCAATTTTCTCGCGTTTTTTAGGATCAACAATAAACACTTTATTGCCGCGTTCCTGCTTTGCAAAATAACGATTATTCTCAGCATCAAAGCTGGGCATGGTGCCTGCATCGCCAAATGCTGGATTGAATTGATACAGTTCATCGGAAGTGTTTTTGACTTCACCGGTTTCGGATAAGTGAATGGCGAAAATGCCTGTATTCGGTGCAAAACCCACATCACTGGATACATTGTAAGTAATGGTTTCTAGTTTGTCTGTGTTTGGGTTGTAGTAAATAGAGCGATTGTCGTAGCCGGGTGTGGCTGAGTTGACGTATTTACCCGTGTTATCGTAGGCATGAATTTGCGATTTTGACACCGCCGCTTCAAATTCAGATGCCATCGGTGCTAAGCCGCCATCTGCGATGTAATAATGCTTTAATTCTGGCACATAAGCCACTGTCATCGGACGCGTAGTGGGCTTATTTGCCAGCGGGATTTTGATCACGACAGTGGCTTCTGGCAGCACTTCTGCCATGAGTGCGCTACTTGATATAAGGCTGGGCAAGATAAATGAACTGATTAAAAGCGACTTAGTGATAGGCTGCTGGAATAAAGACATAAATAAAATAACTTTCTTGACTGAATGCGCTAATAAAAACTAGTGATAATAAATACAAAAAACCTGTAAGAACAAAATGCAAGTTTTAGTGTTTATGTTGATCGACTAGTTCAACTTGATAATTTTGATTGGTTTTTTCATTGGCCTAGTTTTTGAGCTAACTCGGATTTCTCAATTAACATTGCATCACCATAACTAAAAAACCGATATTGCTTTTCAATTGCATGCGCATAAGCCTGTTTAATCTGCTCAAACCCTGCAAAAGCAGACACTAACATAAGTAAGGTGCTTTTCGGCAGGTGAAAATTGGTTAACAGTTTGTCAACGATTTTAAACTGGAAACCTGGTGTGATAAAAATAGCGGTTTCTGCGGAGCCTGCTTTTATGCTTCCATTCAATGCGGCACTTTCTAGCGCACGCAGGCTGGTTGTACCTACTGCAATCACATTGCCCCCCGCCAATTTCGTTGCATCGATTGCGGCTACTGTTTCAGCCGAGATATGATAGATCTCACTATGCATTTTGTGGTCTTTAATTTCATCTACACGCACCGGTTGAAATGTGCCGGCGCCAACATGCAAGGTAACGTAAGCAATGCCGATGCCTTTTGCTTTGAGTGTATTCAGCATAGGCTCGTCAAAATGCAAGCCCGCCGTCGGCGCGGCTACTGCTCCTGCATGTTTAGCGTAAACGGTTTGATAACGTTCGTCATCTTCCGCATTAGCGCTATGCGTAATATAAGGCGGTAACGGCAATGCGCCATAACGCTCTAATAAATCCAGTGCACTAATGTTGCCGATGAATTGCAGTTGAAATAAATCATCCTCACGACCAATCACTTTGGCGTCGAATGCATCGGCTAGCCTGAGTGTATTGCCAGCTTTTGGCGCACGTGATGCACGCACATGCGCCAACACATGATGGTTATCTAGTACACGTTCAACTAAGACCTCTACTTGTCCACCAGTATCTTTTATGCCGAACAGCCGCGCTTTAATCACACGCGTATCATTAAAAACCAATAAGTCGCCAGCGGATAAAAAGTTGGGGAGATTTATGAATAATTCGTCACTTAACTGCTTGAATTGACTATTTAAATAAAGTAACTTGCTAGCATTACGTTTGCTTGAAGGGTGTTGTGCAATCAGTGTGTCGGGTAAATAAAAGTCAAAATCTTGGGTTCGCATTGCCGAAAAACTTGTTATAATAATGAAGTTGACATTATACCTCATGCCGGGATGGCGGAATTGGTAGACGCACGGGACTCAAAATCCCGCGTTGGTGACAACGTGGGGGTTCGATTCCCCCTCCCGGCACCAAATTTAAGTGAGTTAATTGAGTTTTCACTTAAATTTTATACATGAAGTATGTTAATCTCTTAACTTGTAACAAGATGTAACGGTCGTTGATTGAGCAGTATTTTCTAAGGTTGAGAAATCAAATCTCCGAAATAATAATGTTATCAATAATGGATTGTAAGATTATTGCAAGACCTAATAATTCGCTTTCACCAGAAAATAGCTTAAAACT
>Ga0160182_132396_pt1 | contig 12779 bp, 12 predicted proteins | sample met14sa_FD_108561 | JGI IMG/M metagenome (GOLD analysis project Ga0160182, IMG submission 108561) | Synthetic bacterial communities of pure cultures from sediment of Lake Washington, USA, under high oxygen condition - MT... | ecosystem: Engineered > Modeled > Simulated communities (microbial... >... | reverse complement strand
AATAAGTATCGTGATACTGAAAATCAACCGGCGCAACAGACATCATCAATCCGGTGAATCCACCCATCGTAAACAAAACGACGAAAGCAATCGAAAACAACATCGGTGTTTCAAAAGTCATCGAACCTTTCCACATGGTCGCAGTCCAGTTAAAAACTTTAACTCCGGTAGGAATTGCAATTAACATGGTTGCATACATGAAATACAACTCGCCTGCTATTGGCATGCCGACCGTAAACATATGGTGAGCCCATACGATAAATGACAAAAATGCAATTGAAGCAGTCGCATAAACCATTGAGCTATAACCAAACAAAGGTTTGCGAGCAAATACCGGAATGATTGTAGAAGCCACACCGAAAGTAGGCAGAATCATTACATAAACTTCAGGATGCCCAAAAAACCAGAAAATGTGTTGATAAAGAACCGGGTCACCACCACCGGCAGCATCAAAAAAGCTGGTATTGAAGAATTTGTCTGTTAACAACATGGTCACTGCGCCTGCAAAAACAGGCATGATAGCGATTAACAAGAAAGCAGTAATCAACCAGGTCCAAACAAACATCGGCATTTTCATCAAGGTCATGCCGGGGGCGCGCATATTGAAAATAGTTGCAATGATGTTAATCGCACCCATGATTGACGAGATACCCAGCAAATGCACAGAGAAAATCGCGAAAGGCAATGCCTTACCGGTTTGCAATACTAACGGCGGATACAAAGTCCAACCGCTGGCAGGTGCGCCGCCTTCCATAAACAAGGTGCTTGCCAGCAATAAAACACCGGCAACCAGCAACCAGAAGCTCATGTTATTCATGCGCGGCAATGCCATATCCGGAGCGCCAATCATCATTGGAATCATCCAGTTGGCCAAGCCGACGAATGCCGGCATAACTGCGCCGAATACCATGACCAAGGCATGCATGGTGGTCATTGAATTAAAGAACTGGGGATTGACAAACTGCATACCCGGTTCAAATAATTCGGCGCGAATAATCATTGCCATGGTGCCGCCAACAAAAAACATCGCCAACGCAAACAGCAAATATAACGTACCGATATCTTTATGATTGGTGGTAATAACCCATCTTAATAGCCCCTTGGCAGGACCATGCTCGTGATGATCGTGATGATCATCATGTTCAGCGACTACAGCAGACATATTTCATACCTCTTGAATATATAAAAAAGATTAGATCGATAACAACGCAATGACTTATTCATTTTTACCTGCCGCCGGTGTAGCCGATTGCAGAGTCTGGATAGCTGAGGGTTGAATAGAATCACCCACTGAATTACCCAAACCATTACGGGTATATGTTACGACTGCCGCGAAATCAACTGGGCTTAATATTTTCCCGAACGCAGGCATCATGCCTTTTCCGTCTAACATCAGCTTAATTTGAGCATTAATATCGCCGGTTACCACTTTACTTGCCGTTATAGCTGGGAAAGTGCCCGATAAACCTGCGCCATCCGCCATATGACAAGATGAACAATTCGTGTCGTAAACGGATTTACCTTTAGCGATCAATTCTTCATTAGTCCACTGCTTGCTTGCCGATCCTGCTTCAGCCGCTATCGCCGCTTTTTGCTGCTCTACCCAGGCATTGTAGTCAGGTTCGTTCATTGCGATGACAACAATCGGCATAAACCCATGATCCTTACCGCAAAGTTCGGTACATTGACCACGATAAGTACCTGGCTCATCTACAGAAGTCCATGATTCATTGATAAAACCGGGATTAGTATCTTTTTTCCAACCCAGATCCGGCACCCACCATGAATGGATTACGTCTGCCGAGGTAAATACAAAACGAATTTTCTTCTTCGTTGGAATAACTAACGGCTTATCAACATTCAACAAATAATGAGGAACGGATCTAGGATCGATGCCTGAACCTACTTGACGTACTTTATTGCTGGCCTCATCCAGACTGCTGAAAAAAATGAATTCCATTATCAAGATATTCATATTCCCACTTCCATTGATGCCCGGTTACCTTAATGGACATTTCGGATTCTTGCACATCATCCAGCTCTATCATGGCCTTGGTGGCTGGAATAGCCATGCCAATCAGAATCAAGGTCGGGATAATCGTCCAAATAATTTCAACCGTGGTATTTCATGAAACTGCTCCGCTTTATGTCCTCTTGATTTACGATGATGGTAAATCGAGTAGAACATAGTTCCGAACACACCAATACCTATGAATACACAAATCCATAGAATCAGCATGTGCAGGTCATAAACGTCATTACTGACCTTTGTAACCCCTCTCATTAAATTGAGCGTATATTCCGCCTGCGCTGTCCCTAGGCCTAAAGCCATTAAGATCAGACCTGCGAACAGTTGCTTTGTTTTCTTCACGGAGCAGCCTCCTCGTTAGTAGTTATAAACTCTTGTATGCGTTATATCGTTTCGTAATTTCAGGACATGCCAAGGTCGGCCCTATTCCGTTTACGTAATAATTATCACAAATAATCTTTTTGATTTTAACCTATGAAGACAATCTATACCAGCTGTCCTTTCCTTGATATTATTTAGCACAATAAAAAGGCTTGTGAATCAATGCAACTCACAAGCCCTTTGTTTTCTAATTTTGAAATCGGATTAGCTGTTTAGCGCATCCGCATAAGCCATATCAAAGTTAGGAATGTGGCTATCTAACCAACCCTTAACCAGTTGACCGACGCCTTCGTCAACTTCTGCCTGACCCGCATGAAATTTTGCTTGCAGACCGCCGCAAATACCTATCAAAGCCTCATGCTCCTCCTTGTGGCGATCGTAGCCTGCATAACCTTTTGCCAGCATTTCTTTTTCCTCATGAGCAAAATGATCGACAACATATGAAATCAAGTCATCTAATTGCGCACCTATTGCAGAACGCTCCGCTCCTCCTGTTGCTAAATCATACAGTTTATTAAGCTTATCAAACAAAATCTTATGTTCATCATCTGCAAAGCCGACATTTGTACCGTATTGACCGGCTGTCCAAGTAATTAAAGCCATAACGTCTCTCCTGATATTTTTTATATTATTGATTATTTACCGCACAAATATTATGGATTATATCCAACTCCAAATCCATATTTAATTTATGGTATAAATCAACACACTCCCCGCCCACCAAAAACCTGATTTTTTTGTTAATTCCCAAGACGGGGAGAGCAATATCAGAACAACATTTACGTTAGTGTAACTTTGCCAGAAAAGAAGGGTCAATTCGACATCCGCCAATTTCCGGACGATCCAACAAATCCTGTTCGAAATCCCGGTAGGTGGATAGCTGAAAAGCAATGCGTGTAATCTTGCCGCCGGAAAATTCAAACTCCATAGCGCCGCCTTTAACACGCGGACTGCCTTCCTTAGTGGTAAATAATAAAAGTCCCGCAGATTTTCCCAAGCTGTCAGGAACCGGGCGCGCGCAGCTCAGCTCGTTTATTAACAACCCTGAAAAGACTTGCGCCAATTGACGGGCGCTGACAATAACGCCCTCGCCAGGGATAGCCGCCGACGCAGGCGCCGCTGCTACAACGGGAGCAACCTGGGCAATTGAAGCATCCGTAGGAGCTGGCGCTACCGGAGGATTCAGCAATAATTCCAAGCCAAAATTACCTAAATGATTTTGCAGTAACACACTGCCGTCGCCATTTTTTTCCGTACTTAGCAAGGGAAACAGCTGATGCTCCATTTCTGCCTTGTTTGAATTATTCAGAACTGCAACCAACTGCCTCTCAATCGACTTAAGCGGGGTAAACAATTGCTCTTTTTTGTGGCTAGCCTCGCCCATCTGATCCCAGTCAGACTGCGTATTAACCGGCAATCCCATCGACTTCATAGCCACATAATCATCAGGTGCCAGACAATTAGCGAAGTTTTTGCTGCGATAACTTTCTATGACTTTAGGGCGCATTTCTTCACTCTGCGTCTTTTGCCGAGTGATATTGTAGTTGTTCCAATCGCCATTCTTAGCCAGGAAATAGTAAATCACCGCATTGCGGTCAAACTTGTTAAAACCCAAATCCTTCATCACCAGTTTCAATTTCCGGCAATTGCCCTCCACCTCCTGGTAATTATTCCAGTCAGGCTTTAAATTCGGTTTTGCCGGATGTTTCGATTGCTCAATCAATTGCTGAAGGTTGATTTCCCCAGCTGCTGATTTTATTGGCGAATAGCCAATTTCTTCGAACGACAAATCGCGCGCATCAGGGATGCCGTCAACCGTCGTTTTTAACAGCAACGAAGGCAAAATTTCCGGATAAATCTTTAGTTCACCCAGCTGCTTGGTATCGGAACCAAACAGATGGAACCCGCCTTCCGCCACATCAAAAACCTTGAACATCGTCTGATTGAGCGTTCCGGTCTTACCTGCATAAGTCGTGGCCGCCGGTAATGAATGCGACTCCGAACTATGTTTCGCCGATTGATGGGAGGCAGGCGTTGTTACCTCCGCCTGCTGATTGCTCTTTACCCACTGCCCGGCAACCTGCCCCATGATCGCAACCCCCATGCCGACGCCTGTCAGCGCCAGCAAATTGCCGGCTGCATTCACATCACCAACCAAGCTCGACACATCCACATCGCTATTAGCGTTCGTGTAAAAGTTATAATCGACCATGGTTTCCCTGCCCGAATCCAGACGTATCCACGGCGTCAGGTAAAGCTTCTTGGCATCGAAGGTAAAATTGCACTTGCCGGTGGTCGCCTGATACAAAAAGCCGGTAGCTTCACGGCTAAATTTAAGCGCCTCGTTACGCACGCTATAAATAAGAGCCGCCGATAAATCGCCTTTTTCATAAGAGGGCGTCATATTGGTACAGCCGCTTTTTAAAACATTGTCGCCTTTAAAATCGAACTCCGAAATCAACCGCACATAATAATCATCGCCATCAATGGATTGAAAACCTTGCAAAGGTTGAAACTGGCTCGCCTGAGTGGAAGGATGATCAACCACAATTTGCCGGGTCGTTGTACATCCGGACAACAGCGTACCGGCAACTAAAATTAATTTTACGGATGAGATAGTGCGAATCGACATGCATTAACCTTGTGCCGTAAGTTAACGGCGAATCTGACTGGGAAAAAACGAAAATAATAGGGCTTTCTCGGAGGCTTTGTCATGTTTTATTTTTATCTAGTCACCCGTAAAGGCATTCGACAACGGCTCCTGCATTGCTCTATCTCCTGCATCCGTACAGCCGTAAAGATGTATTACCAATGCGCAGTTATATCTGCACTTGTTCCGCGAAAAAATTGAAATCAGCGATCTCCCTATAAGGAAGCACTCCCAGCAAAGGCGCATCCACAGCGACTTTTATAGCCTGGATATTCTCGTCCCTGCTTAACAACTCCGGGTCCGTACAAACTGCAATCCAGCCTGCACAATTTACGCCCGACTGTTTTATCGCCTGATGCGTCAATCTTGCATGATTAATACACCCCAACTTGATGGCGACTACCATAATAACCGGCAGCGCCAGCATTTTTGCCAAATCGCTGATAGCTTCCCGCTCATTTAAAGGCGTGTACCAACCTCCGGCGCCTTCAACGACAACGATGTCGGCCAAGACTTTCAACAGTTCGAATTTGACTGACAAATGATCCAGTCTGACCGGGTTTTTTATACCCGCAATATGAGGAGAAACCGGCAGTTCGTAGGCGTAAGGATTGATCAAGTCGTAATCAATCTGCAATGACGCGTTTTCTTGTATCAGCAACGCATCTTCATTTTGCAGCCGCCCGTTCAGCATCAAACAACCGGCGGCAACGGGTTTCATGCCTACAACCGATTTTCCCCGACGTTTAAAGTAACGCATCAGCGCAATCGTCGCCCAGGTTTTGCCGACGTTGGTGTCGGTGCCGGTTATAAAGTAGCCCTTTTCCATTAGCTTGCCGTGACCATAATGGCCTCGTAAGTCGCGGGAATCCGATCGCCGCTTCGATGCCGCTCATAAGCCGCAATCATGCGCTGCATCTGCGTCTTGGTAGTGATATTTTTATTACGCCCGGCAATCATGTTATGCGCGCCGATGTGCTTTAGCTCCTTCATCAGCGCCAAAACCGAACCGTAGCTCGATCTATAAAGCCTGGTTTCAATTTTTATCTCGGTGTAACCCGCCAACTGGAGAAAGTGAGTCAGCTGTTGCTCGCTATAAAATTCATTAACGTGGTTGTAGTCGTCGACATCCGCCCACGCGGCTTTTAATTCCTGTAACGTTTGCGGGCCGAATGTCGAAAAAACCAGCCGACCGCCCGGTTTCAATACCCGTTTAATATCGGTAAAAACGACATCGAGATTGATGCACCACTGCAACGCGAGGTTGGAAAACACGCCATCGACGATTTGCCCGGCAAGCGGCAACTGTTCGGCATCGGCGCATAAATAAGTAACATTCGGCATATCGGCCAGCTTTGTTCGCGTTACCTGCAACATCGGCAACGCCATATCCAGCGCGATAACAAGCTGAGCAAACGCCAATAACTTTGCGGATAAAAAACCGGTGCCGCACCCCAAGTCCAACAGAGGCCCCCTCAGGCTTTCGGTATCGATAGTGCCCAGCAGCGCCTTACCGATAGTGCGCTGTAGCTCGGCAACACCGTCATACGTAACCGAAGCCGCAGCAAACGACTGCCTGATTTTGGCTTTATCTAAATACATTGCTCATCCATAAATCGGGAAATAATCGCCAGCGTCTCCCGGCTGTGCGATAAAAACGGCACATGCCCTGCCCTGTCGATTATATTTAATTCAAGACTTGGTAATAACTGCTGCATTTTTTGACCTACGGCCACGGGAACCAAGGTGTCGAGGCCGCCTAAGATGGCCGAGACAGGAATAGTCAGCCCGGATAAAACCGGCCTCAAATCAGCCTCTTTTAGTATTTTCAATCCGCCCTGCAAGGTATTTTCATCAGGCGCATCGCATTCAAACACGGATTCTTTAAGCGCTTTCAACAGGACTTTCCGATCGGGCATGCCGTTTACCTGCAAGGATAAAAAACGCAGCAAAGTCGCCTGACAGTTTTTATTCAAATGCCCCGCAAAATCATCCAGCAAGCCTGCATCCATGCCCGGCCATTGCTCTGTTTGCGTATACGAGGGATTCCCCGACAACAAAACCAGTGAAGACACCCACTCCGGGTAACGATCGGCTATATCAAGCACCACCGTAGCGCCCATGGACCAGCCCAGCCAGCAAATCCCCCCTTTTTCAAAGAGGGGAGCTTGCCCATTACCCTCTATTTGGCAAGAGGCATACTCATTCCCCCCCTTTGGAAAAGGGAGGCTAGGGGGGATTATATTAACCAACTCATCGCTAATCCGTTCCAACGTAAACGGATCGATTTTTTCGCTACGCCCGTGTCCCGGCAAATCGATACAGGCGACCCGATAATTTTGCGCCAACAGCTTGGCGAACTCGCGCCAGATGCCGGTATGCATCGCCCAGCCATGCACCAGCACAATGGGCTTGCCTTTGCCAAACGTTTCCAGGTGAATTTTTGTCACTTGCGGCCTGCGATAATTTTAGCCAGCGCATCCAGCAACCGGTCGACATGTTGCTCCTCATGCAGCGCAGAAAAAGTCACCCGCAACCTTGCACTGCCTTGAGGCACGGTCGGCGGACGTATCGCGCTAACCAGAAAACCGGCTTTCAATAAAGCGCTGCTTATGTCTACAGCCCTTTGGCTGTCTCCAATCAGGATGGGCTGAATGGCCGACGACGAAGCCATCACCTGTAGTCCGAGCTGCTCGGCGCCCAACCTGAATCGCTCCGACAATATTTTAAGCTTGTCCCGACGCCAGCTTTCTGAGATGACAATTTTTAGGCTTGCCCGCGTCGCCTCGGCAACTGCCGCCGGTAAAGCGGTGGTATAAACATAAGTGCGGGCTTTCTGGATCAGTGTTTCAATCAACACCTCGGAACCCGCGACAAACGCGCCAAAAGTGCCAAAACCTTTACCCAAAGTCCCCATCAATACCGGCACATCGTCCTGACCGAGACCGTAATGTTCAACAATCCCGCCGCCGTATTCTCCGATTACGCCCAGTCCATGCGCATCGTCAACCATCAGCCAGGCACCCTGTTTTTTTGCAGCAGTAGCCAATTCATTAAGAGGAGCAAAATCGCCATCCATGCTGAATACGCCATCGGTCACGATCAATTTGTTGCCTGAGGCTTTTTCCATGTTTGCGCTGAGATCAGCCGCATCGGCATGGGCATAGCGCTTAAATCGTGCTCCGGACAACAAGCCGCCGTCCAACAAGGAAGCATGGTTTAACCGGTCTTCAAACACCGCATCGCCACGCCCTAATAAAGCCGAGATCACACCGATATTGGCCATATAACCCGTAGAAAACAATAATGCCCGGTCGCGTCCGGTAAACGCCGCCAACTCTTCTTCCAAAGCATGATGAGCCGCACTGTGTCCGCAAATCAAATGCGCCGAACCGCTGCCGACGCCGTAGTGATCCGCACCGGTTTTAAACGCATTGAGCACATCGGGGTGATTGGCCAGTCCCAAATAATCATTGCTGCAAAAATTGACGATGTTCCTGCCGTCAATTTCCAGATTAATGCCTTGAGGGGATTCTATAATCCGCCGGGAGCGATATAAGCCCTGTTGGGCAATATCATCAAGCTCGACTGTTAGCTCTGAGAATGGGTGAGCCATTAGGTTTAAGACCCGTGCAAACTGTGAGATAAATCTGTGCTTATCCGTATCATCCGTGTTCCATTATAAAATTGAACAGTTAGCACTCATCAAGCGTAACTTGAACCACCGGAATAGACGCCCAAACGATCAAACAAAGCCAAATCATGGTTAGTCATAGGATTATCGGTAGTCAACAATTTATCACCGTAAAAAATCGAGTTGGCGCCAGCCAAAAAGCACAACGCCTGCATTTCATCGCTCATATTATTGCGACCTGCGGATAGCCTCACACGCGACTTAGGCATCATGATTCTGGCAACGGCTATGGTTCTGATAAAGATGATCGGATCCAGCGACTCCGTGCCCATCAGCGGCGTGCCCTCAACCTGCACCAGCATATTGACCGGCACGCTTTCGGGATGCTTGGGCAGGTTTGCCAGTTCGATCAACAGATTGGCGCGATCGACATCGCTCTCGCCCATGCCGACGATGCCGCCGCAACACACGTTAATCCCGGCATCCCTGACCCGCGCCAGCGTATCCAGACGATCCTGGTAAGTCCGCGTGGTGATGACTTCGGAATAATAGTCCTCCGACGTATCCAGATTATGATTGTAATAATCCAGACCGCCCTCTTTTAATCGGGCCGTTTGGGCGTCGGTCAGCATTCCCAAGGTTACGCAGGTCTCCATGCCCAGCGCCTTAACGCCCTGAACCATTTCCACCACCCGTTCCACATCCCTATCCTTAGGCTGACGCCAAGCCGCACCCATGCAAAAACGCGATGCGCCTTGATCTTTAGCCAATTGCGCCGCCATCAATACCGCATCGACCGGCATTAGCGCCTCGGGCGTCAAATCGGAATCATAACGGGCACTTTGCGGACAATAGCCGCAATCTTCGGAACAAGAGCCGGTTTTGATACTCAACAGACTACTAATCTGAACTTCATTGGGATCGAAATTTTCCCTATGTACGGTTTGCGCCTTAAAAATCAGGTCATTAAAAGGCAACGCATAAAGCGCTTGCACTTCGTCCAACTGCCAGTCATGGCGAATTGCAGGGTTTGCAGACATTCTGTTAAGCTCCAGTTACTGTAATACTTAAACAAAGACAATCGATAAACTTGTCAACCTGTTCAAATGAAAATGGTGTACAACTGGATCAATATTATACAGGATTACCTGCTGCCGCCTACCTGCATCTTATGCGGAAACCCAGGACACAATTCCCGCGACATTTGCCATTCGTGTTACACGCACCTGCCTAGAAATAATCTATGTTGTTATCGATGCGCCGAAATACTGGAAACGCCCACTACCGCCCCCGTGCTTTGCGGCCACTGCCTGAGCCGCCATCCGGCCTTTGACGAAACTGTCGCGCCGTTCATTCATCAGGGAGCCATCCGGCATTTGATCGGCACCTTAAAATTCGGCGCCAATTACAAGAATGCGCGCCTGCTCGGCATGTTATTGGCCGACCACCTGAAACAAACCGCCGAACGGCCGGATTTGATTTTACCGGTTCCGCTGCACAAAGCCCGTTACCGCGAACGCGGCTTCAATCAGGCCATAGAAATCGCCAGGACCGTCGCCAAGGAGATGCAGATTCCGCTAGACCTGACCAGTTGCAGGCGGAACCGCGACACGCCCCATCAAACTCAATTACCCGCCAAAAAACGCCGCAAAAACCTGAAAAACGCCTTTTCCATCATCAATCCCATCCACGCCCGACACATCGCAATACTTGACGACGTCATGACCACCGGCTCAACAACCCATGAACTGGCCTATTTATTGAAAAAAGCAGGCGCTAGCCGGGTTGATGTTTGGGTTTGTGCGAGGGCATGATTCACCAATATCGTCAGGGTTAATCCGGATACTTTTTATTTTTCCGACTACAAACGTCAATAAGCCCAGCTCTCATGCCTAACCGGTAGCTCATTCAACTCATCCTTACAGAACCTTGATGAACCGGTCCATCAAGGTTCTGTATAGCGGCCAGCCCCAGCTCGACTTCTTTTTTATCGCCAAGCCAAGGCGATCGACTTTGAACAGGGTTTGCCGAAGCTGAGGACAAACACCCCAATACGGGCGCAAGGCATCCACGTCGGCGCCGGGTATGCCGCCTTGTAGGTGCCCTCAATGTCCTGGATGTCTACCGCTTGCTGGCTATCGATATAGCACGGGACGTTCAGGTTGAATTCGCTCTTCTCGATCTCCTTGACGCCGACCATGCGCGAGTATTTGGCAACCCCCAGCCGCTTGTTGAGGACATCGACGACCCGGTGGATGTCTATGTCGCGCAGGCGGTTCTTGTTGCCGTCTTTGATGTAGCCGCTGCTGGCGTCGATCATGAAGATGCCCTTGCGGATGTGGGTGTTTTCCTTATCGATGACGATGATACAGGCGGGGATGCCGGTGCCGTAAAACAAGTTGGCAGGCGAACCGATGATGCCTTCCCAAATCAGGTTCTTGCGGATGTCGGCCTCGGCGTTGCCCCGGAACAGTACGCCGTGCGGCAGGATGCAAGCGCCCTTCCCTGTGCTTTTCAGTGAACGGACGATATGCAGCAGGTAGGCGTAATCGCCTTGCTTGTCCGGCGGCGTACCGAAATCCTGGAAGCGCCGGTGATGATCGTTAAGCGGGTCGATGCCGGTGCTCCAGCGTTTGTCGCTGACGTATTTGATAAACAGCAGCACGAGGACACAGTCCTTAGTATTGGCTTGCATCCATGACGCCGCTAAGCTCATCGCAACCGGACCAGAGGGATGAATAAAGTTCGGCTTTTTTGATGGCCATTATTGAGTTGTTTTTTGTTTTGGCCTGTCCGCCTGCAACAGGTGACAGTGGCGCAAGTAGAGTCAGTTAGCGCCCCCTTGCCTTAATTGGATGCGCGTTTTTCACCGCACCTGAAACGGTTGCTGGAATTGCCTCAACTAACCGTCACTTATCCAACCCATCGCCCATGCTTTTTGGGGACTACAGATTTTTCACCCGCTCTCGTAATTTACAAAAATATCCTATTTTGAAAAAACCTGTTGAATTATTGCTCATCATCGGATGATGGCTTTGCTGCATCGTTCGTTTCTTGTCCAATGCTGTTGACCACGCGTTTCGTACCATGCCCTATTTCCTTGGCAACATCCCTAGTGCCATGCCCAATTTCCCTGGTGACATTACGCGTCGTATGGCCTATCGTTCTTCCGGCCTCTTTAAACTCGGCACAGGACGACAATAACCCTGTAGAAAATATAACGAAAAAGGCAACTACTTTTAGAAATGAAATGGTCATTTTTTCTCAGCCCCCCAACATTAAAAGATGAATTTTACAATATCACTAAATGAATACTATCGCCGCTAGTTTAGCGAATGAAAAATTTACTCCTGGAAATTTTAGACAATAAAAAACCCGCTAAGCCTTATGACTTGCAGGTTTATGGACTTCTTTGAATCTGTCTGAATTCACTAATGGAGGCTGCGGGCGGAATCGAACCGCCGTAGATGGCTTTGCAGGCCACTGCATAACCATTTTGCTACGCAGCCCTAAAAGTGAAATAAAAAAGCCGCGATAGTTCGCGGCTTTTTTTTAAATTAATTGGAGCGGGAAACGAGATTCGAACTCGCGACCCCAACCTTGGCAAGGTTGTGCTCTACCACTGAGCTATTCCCGCGCTTCAATTTATTTGGCCATTATAAGCTCTTTTTAACTCTTGTCAACTTTTTATTGAACATCAATTGCTAAAACCCAACCCGAGCTACCTTTACAATCACCGTCTTCAACCTGAACCTTAACAAATGCATTTTTCTTTCCTGCAAAATCTTGGAAGTCTACGATAGTTACTGGCGTTCCCTGAGCTATACGTCTACAAGATTCAACCTTGCCTTTTTCTACGTCTTCACTATCATCAAACGCCGCTATAGCTCCAGGAACTGCAAGCAATTGAATGGGCGATTCAATTTCGTAAGTATTGGGATTTTTTAAAACATAACGCTGCCCGGCAGCAAGATTCTTGGCCGAAGGTCCGGAAACAACGCCTGAATCACCGCCACTCATCATCATGACAAGAAGCAGTAAGACTACGCCTCCAATAGCACCAAAAAATACCTTTGGATTTTTTT
>Ga0160182_127392_pt1 | contig 12928 bp, 9 predicted proteins | sample met14sa_FD_108561 | JGI IMG/M metagenome (GOLD analysis project Ga0160182, IMG submission 108561) | Synthetic bacterial communities of pure cultures from sediment of Lake Washington, USA, under high oxygen condition - MT... | ecosystem: Engineered > Modeled > Simulated communities (microbial... >... | reverse complement strand
GATATATTGTATAAAGTAGCTATCGAAGCTGTAAAAGGTTCGACGGATATTACTATTAATAAAATGGATTTCGATTCTAGAAAAATCGGGTCTAATGATATTTTTGTGGCTATTCGTGGCTCCATTTCTGATGGTCACGATTTTATAGAAAAAGCAATTGAGCAGGGTGCTGTAGCGGTTATATGCGATACATTTCCGGAGAATATTGCTAAAGGAATTACTTATGTTCAGGTAAAAGATACGAATTCGGCCTTGGCATTTATGGCTGCAAATTATTTTGGAGATCCTTCTCAAAACTTGAAATTGGTTGGAATTACGGGAACAAACGGTAAAACGACCATTGCTTCTTTGTTGTACCAATTGTTTAAAAAAGCAGGTTTTAAAGTTGGATTACTTTCGACAGTAAAAATTTTGGTTGATGATGTTGAATATAAAGCGACTCACACGACTCCAGATTCAATTACGATAAATCATTACCTAAAGGAGATGGTTGAAAACGGTGTCGAATACTGTTTTATGGAAGTGAGTTCTCATGGAATTCATCAAAAAAGAACCGAAGCGTTGCATTTTGTTGGCGGTATTTTTACCAATTTGTCTCACGATCATTTGGATTACCATCCAACGTTTGCAGAATACAGAGATGTGAAAAAATCGTTTTTCGATAATTTGCCAAAAACAGCATTTGCATTGTCCAATATTGATGATAAAAATGGACAAGTGATGTTGCAGAATACTGTGGCAAAAAAACTGACCTATGCCTTAAAATCATATGCCGATTATAAAGCACAAATTCTGGAAAATCAATTGTCAGGTTTGTTATTGAAAATAAATGGAAATGAAGTTTGGGTAAAACTGATAGGAACATTTAATGCCTATAATTTATTGGCTATTTATGGAACTGCGATAGAACTGGGAATGGAAAGTTTAGAAGTACTTCGATTATTATCTGATTTAGAAAGTGTTTCGGGACGTTTTCAATTTATTGTTTCTGCTTCAAATATTACAGCGATTGTAGATTATGCGCATACACCGGATGCATTAGAAAATGTGCTAAAAACGATTAATGACATTCGTACAAAAAACGAACAACTAATTACGGTTGTAGGTTGTGGCGGAAATAGAGATAAAACCAAGCGACCAATTATGGCTGGCATTGCGTCGGATTTAAGTGATAAAGCAATTTTTACTTCGGATAATCCAAGAAATGAAGACCCAGAAGCAATTATTGCAGAAATGGAATTAGGCGTTGCTCCTCAGAATTATAAAAAAATGTTGACCATAACCGATAGGAAACAAGCTATAAAAACGGCTTGCCAATTGGCTCAGCCCAATGATATTATTTTAATTGCCGGGAAAGGACATGAAACGTATCAGGAAATAAATGGTATCCGTCATGATTTTGACGATATGAAAATAGTTAAAGAAATATTAGATCAACTAGGAAAATAAAAGTTTAATCGTTGATTTGGTTAACTGTTTAATCTAATAGTAATCAAATCAGCAAATAAACAAATCAACGATTAACCAAATAAACAAAGATATATGCTATACTATTTATTTGAATATTTAGACAAAATATTAGATGTTCCTGGAACAGGTGTTTTTCAGTACATCACTTTTAGATCAGCGTTAGCATTGATGCTTTCTTTGCTATTGTCTACAATTTATGGTAAAAGAATCATCCGTTTTCTGCAAAGGCAGCAAGTGGGAGAAACCGTTCGTGAACTTGGTCTGGCTGGTCAAAATGAAAAAGCGGGAACACCAACAATGGGTGGGTTAATTATCATATTTGCTACTCTGGTTCCAGTTGTGCTTTTTGCAAAACTGCATAACATCTACATTGTTTTGTTGATTGTAACCACACTTTGGATGGGAACAATTGGTTTTATAGATGATTATATCAAAATTTTCAAGAAAGATAAAGAAGGATTAAAAGGAATATTCAAAGTTGTAGGACAAGTAGGTCTTGGTTTAATAGTAGGTACGGTTCTTTATTTTAGTCCTGGTGTTACGGTTCGTACAGATACTTCTACATCGGATATTTTTAAAGTGCCAGCACAAACGGTGATTTTGCCTGCGCCAGTTGAAGAAAAATCTACGGCTACTACAATCCCGTTCTTTAAAAATAATGAATTTGATTATGCTGAATTATTAGCATGGACTGGCGAAGGATATGAAAAATGGGCTTGGTTAATTTTTATTCCAGTTGTTATTTTTATTATAACGGCAGTTTCTAATGGTGCTAATTTAACGGATGGAATTGATGGACTTGCCGCAGGAACTTCTGCTGTTTCAGTTCTGGCGTTAGGAATATTTACGTTCGTTTCAGGAAATATAATTTTCTCCAATTACTTGAATATAATGTATATCCCTAATTCAGGGGAAATGACGGTTTTTATAGCCGCATTTGTGGGATCATTGATTGGATTTCTTTGGTACAACTCGTACCCGGCATCGGTATTTATGGGCGATACAGGAAGTTTGACTATTGGTGGAATTATTGCAGTTCTGGCAATTGCCGTTCGAAAAGAAATGTTGATTCCTTTATTGTGCGGAATTTTCCTTGTCGAAAATCTATCGGTGGTTTTACAAGTAAGTTATTTTAAGTATACCAAGAAACGCTTTGGCGAAGGCCGAAGAATATTTTTAATGTCTCCTTTACATCATCATTATCAGAAGAAAGGGTATCATGAAAGTAAAATAGTAACGCGTTTTTGGATTGTTGCCATAATGCTCGCCATACTGTCAATTGTTACCTTAAAATTAAGATAACATGAGGTTAGTAATCTTAGGTGGAGGAGAAAGTGGTGTAGGTACTGCTATTCTGGGCAAGAAAAAAGGATATGAAGTTTTTGTATCTGATTTCGGAAAGATAAAAGGGAATTACAAAGAGGTTCTTATCATTAATGGAATAGCTTGGGAAGAGGAAAAGCATACCGAAGATTTGATTTTGAATGCTGATGTGGTCATGAAAAGTCCAGGAATTCCGGATAAATCTCCAATAGTAAAAAAGCTTATTGAAAAAGGAATTCCAGTATTATCTGAAATTGAATTCGCTGCACCTTTTACAGATGCAACCATAATAGGGATTACCGGTAGTAATGGAAAGACAACTACCACAATGCTTACCCATCATTTGCTGAAATCTGCAGGATTAAATGTAGGATTGGGAGGGAATATTGGAAAGAGTTTTGCCTGGCAAGTAGCAGATAATAAATATGATTCTTATGTGCTGGAGTTGAGCAGTTTTCAATTGGACGGAATCTTGAATTTTAAGCCACATATTGCCATTATTACGAATATTAGTCCAGATCATTTAGATCGATACGATTACAAATATGAGAATTACATTGATGCAAAGTTTAGAATTACGATGAATCAAACCGAGGAAGATTACCTCATTTATGATGCCGATGATGAAGCCATTACAGAATGGTTTAAGACACATACAACAAAAGCCAAATTAATTCCTTTTTCATTGACTAAAACTTTCAGCGAAGGAGCTTATATAAAAAACAACAAAATGGAAATTTCAATCAATCACGAAGAGTTTACAATGGACACAGGACATATTGCATTAGAAGGAAAACATAACATGAAAAACGCAATGGCAGCAACCTCTGTGGCAAAATTGATGCAGATTAGAAAATCTACAATACGTGAAAGTTTATCTAATTTTCAGGGAGTGGAACACCGTCTTGAAAAAGTATTGAAAATTCAGAATGTACAATATATCAATGATTCAAAAGCAACTAATGTAAACGCCACTTTTTTTGCATTAGACAGCATGAATACACCTACAGTTTGGATTGTGGGAGGTGTTGATAAAGGAAATGATTACAATGAATTGATGTCATTAGTTCGTGAAAAAGTAAAAGCGATTATCTGTCTTGGTGTGGATAATAAAAAAATCATTGATGTTTTTGGTAACGTAGTCGATATAATGATTGAAGTCTCTACTATGAATGATGCCGTGAAAATGGCTCAAAGATTATCAGAAAAAGGCGATACGGTTTTATTGTCTCCTGCATGTGCCAGTTTCGATTTATTCGAAAACTACGAAGACAGAGGAAAACAATTCAAACAAGCAGTTAAGAATTTATAGGAATGTTTAAGGTTTAACGTTTAAGGTTGAGAAACTTTAAACGTTAAACACAAAACTTTAAACTAATAAGAAATGAAACAACTAGTCAACAATTTAAAAGGAGATAAAGGTATTTGGTCATTCGTGGCCTTATTGGCTTTGTTTTCATTTATGCCTGTTTTTAGTGCTAGTAGTAATTTGGCTTATATCGGTCAAGGAAACGGAAATACATTGGGTTATTTGGTTAAACATATTGTGCATATCTGTATTGGTTTTACCATTATTTTCATGGTGCATAAAGTACCTTACCACTATTTCAAGGCTGTTTCCAAAGGAGCGTTGTATATTGTTTGGGTATTATTGGCCTACACATTAATAAAGGGAACAGTAATTGCTGGTGCCAATGCCAGTCGATGGATTCAGGTTCCGTTCATAGGGGTTACGTTTCAAACTTCAACATTGGCAGCAATGGTGTTGTTTATTTTTGTAGCGCGTTATTTGTCTAAAACTCGAGAAGTTCCTATTTCTTTTAAATCCTCAATTTGGGAGCTTTGGTTGCCGGTATTCATTACGTTGGCATTCATTCTTCCGGCCAATTTTTCTACTACGGCATTAATTTTCTCCATGGTGTTGATGTTGGTTTTCATTGGAAAATATCCGTTGCGTTATATTGGCATAGTTGTAGGGTCAGGAATAGTATTTCTTGCATTTTTTATTCTTGTGGCTAAAGCTTTTCCGGATGCTTTTCCTAATCGTGTCGATACTTGGATTAGTCGTATTGATAATTTTACCAGTGATAAACCCGATGAAGATGATTATCAAATAGAGAAAGCTAAAATTGCTATAGCTTCGGGAAAAATATATGGATTAGGTCCTGGAAAAAGTGTTCAAAAGAACTTTTTGCCGCAATCTTCTTCCGATTTTATTTTTGCCATAATCGTGGAGGAATATGGGCTTTTAGGCGGCTTAGGAGTACTGATGTTGTATTTATTGTTGTTGTTTCGATTTGTAATAGCATCGCATAAAGCCAATTCACTGTTTGGAAAATTAGTAGTTGTGGGATTGGGTTTTCCCATGATATTTCAGGCGATGGTAAATATGGCTGTAGCGGTTGAATTATTGCCGGTTACGGGACAAACATTGCCCTTAATCAGTAGTGGAGGAAGTTCAATCTGGATGACTTGTTTTGCACTTGGAATCATCATTAGTGTTACGAAAAAAGAAGAAGAAATTGCGCAGGAATTGAAAGATGCTGCCAAGAGAGAAGAAGCGCTTCAAAAATTAATTGACCGGGAATTAGAAGAGGAAGAGGTTGTAGCGGAGAATTATTCGATAGAAGATAAAGCTAATAATCCGATGCACGCGGTTTTAAATAAATAAGTGGTTTTATAAAATTAGAAATTAATAAAAATGAAACAGTATAAATTCATATTAAGTGGTGGCGGAACGGGTGGACATATCTATCCTGCAATTGCTATTGCAAATGAATTAAAAGCTCGTTTTCCTGATGCAGATTTTCTTTTTGTAGGTGCCAAAGACAAAATGGAAATGCAAAAAGTGCCTCAGGCAGGTTACAATATAAAAGGGCTTTGGATATCAGGTTTACAACGTAGATTGACATTTGACAATGCTCTTTTTCCAATTAAGTTGCTTTCAAGTTTATTAAAATCCCGAACAATAATCAAACAGTTCAAGCCAGATGTGGTTATTGGAACAGGTGGTTTTGCAAGTGGTCCGTTATTACAAGCAGCCGCAATTGCAGGAATTCCAACAGTGATTCAAGAACAAAATTCCTTTCCGGGAATTACCAATAAACTGTTGAGTAAAAAGGCAAACAAAATTTGTGTTGCTTATGAAAATCTGGAACGATTTTTTCCAAAAGAGAAAATGATTTTGACTGGAAATCCAGTTCGTCAGGATTTAATTGATATCGTAAGTAAAAGAGAAGAAGCAATTCAATATTTTAATTTAGATTCAAATAAAAAAACATTGTTGGTTCTTGGAGGAAGCCTTGGAGCGAGAAGAGTAAACCAATTAATCGAAAAAGAGTTAGCCAATATGCTTTCTCAAAATGTTCAGGTCATCTGGCAATGCGGAAAGTTGTATTTAGAAGATTATAAAAAATACAATTCAGCAAATGTTCAGGTAGTCGCTTTTATTGAAAGAATGGATTTAGTTTATGCAGCGGCAGATATTGTTATTTCTCGTGCAGGTGCCTCATCCGTTTCGGAGTTGTGTATTGTGGGTAAACCGGTAATTTTTATTCCGTCCCCAAATGTTGCCGAAGACCATCAAACTAAAAATGCACAAGCCATAGTCGATAAAAAAGGAGCTTTGATGCTGAAAGAATCAGAACTTGAATCACAGTTCAGTCTTGTTTTTGAAGTCTTGTTGAAAGATCAGGGAAAGCAAAATCAGCTGAGTGAAAATATAAAATTATTGGCTATGCCAGAAGCAACAAAACAAATTGTTGACGAAATTGTAAAGCTAATTAGATAGAAATAAAAAAGATAATACACCAAAGACTCAAAATAAAATGAACTTAAATCAAATACATAACGTCTATTTTATCGGAATCGGAGGCATTGGGATGAGTAATTTGGCTCGTTATTTCAAGAATCTGGGCAAGAATGTCTCAGGTTATGATAAAACACCATCGGCTCTTACTAATGAATTAATAGAAAGTGGAATTTCAATTCATTTTGAAGACAGCATTGATGCGATTCCAAAAGATTTTTACATAGAAAATACTTTGGTGATTATTACGCCGGCTGTTCCTAAGACGCATTCAGAGTGGAATTATTTCTTGGAAAGAGATTTTCAAGTTAAGAAAAGAGCAGAGGTTTTAGGAATAATTACAAAAGACACTTTTTGTTTTGCAGTTGCCGGAACACACGGAAAAACAACAACATCAGGAATTTTAGGGCATATTTTGAACGAAAGTGGTGCCGATGTTACTGCTTTTATTGGAGGAATTGTTGAGAATTATAATTCGAATTTGATAGGAAGTGGAAAAACAGTAACTGTTGTTGAAGCCGATGAATTTGATCGTTCATTCCTGCATTTACATCCCAATATTGCCTGTATAACTTCTATGGATGCGGATCATTTGGATATTTACGGTACCAGTGAAGCAATTGAGGAATCTTTCCTTGAATTTGCTTCCAAAATAGAAGATAAAAGCAATCTTTTTATAACAAAAGAATTACCAATAGAAGGTGTAACCTGTGCTGTAAACGAAGATGCTGTTTTTAAAGCTTTTAATGTTAGAATAGGAAATGGCAGCTATGTTTTTGATGTACAAACGCCTACAGAAGTAATTAAAGATTTACATTTTGGTTTACCGGGAAGACATAATTTAATGAATGCATTAATGGCTATCGCAATGGCAAAATTATTCGGCACCCCAACCGATGCCATTGCAAAAGCCATTATGTCATTTAAGGGAATAAAAAGAAGATTTTCGTATCAGATTAAAACAGAAGCGAAGGTTTATATTGATGATTATGCACATCATCCAACGGAGATAAATGCAGTGCATCAGGCGGTTCGAGAATTGTATCCAAACCAAAAAGTTTTGGCAGTTTTTCAACCCCATTTGTTTAGTAGAACGAGAGATTTTGCTGATGATTTTGCTAAAAGTTTATCTGCTTTTGATGACATAATTTTATTGGATATTTATCCGGCCCGTGAATTGCCAATGGAAGGAATAAACTCACAATGGCTGATGGATAAAATGATTAATAGTCATAAAAAAATAGTAGTTAAAGACGATTTGATTGCAACAATTTTAGCAAGTGATGCTCCCATAATTGTAACGATTGGAGCTGGAGATATTGGAGAATTAGTACCATCAATTAAAAAAGCGATAAATGAGACTCTTTAATTGGACAAATATTCGATTATTACTGATGTTTGTGTTGGTAATTTTTCTGTTTTCGTTTACGTCAAATCGTAATGCAAATAGAAAATTGACGAAATCTGCCGTTATTTTTGTAGGAGATAACGCTCCTTTTGTAAAGCAAGAAACGGTTAATAAATTGTTAATAGAAAATAAAAAAGATGCATCAAGCATTCAAAAAGTTAATTTAGATTTGAATAAACTGGAAACAACTCTCAACGCACAAGAAATGATTGAAAGATCAGATGTATTTGTGAGTATTGATGGGGTGTTAAAAGCAGTGGTGAAACAAAAAACTCCTATTGCTAGAGTTTTTGATAATAGCGGTTCTTTTTATATTGATTACGAAGGTAATAGAATGCCATTGTCAACTAATTTTACAGCTAGAGTTCCACTTGTTTCAGGGGGAATAAATAAAAAAAATAACGAAGATTTATCCGATTTATTTCGCTTAATCTATGACGATGCGTTTTTGAAAAAAAACATCATCGGAATTCAAATTATGCCTAATGGAAGCTTAAAAATGCTCAATAGAAATTTTGATTATCAAATTGATTTTGGTAGAATGATCAATGTCGAGCGTAAATTCAAGAATTATAAAGCTTTTTTTCAAAAAGCGGTTTTAGATAGTTCGTTGTATAAATATAAAAAAATTGACCTCCGATTTACGGAACAAGTAGTTTGCACTAAATAAATAGATAATGGAAAAAGAGAATATTGCAGTAGGTCTAGATATTGGGACAACTAAAATAGTTGCCATGATAGGCAAGAAGAATGAGTATGGGAAATTAGAAATTTTAGGTGTTGGAAAATCTAAAAGTTTAGGTGTGGCCAGAGGTGTGGTAAATAACATCACTCAAACCATACAATCAATACAACAAGCGATTCAAGAAGCCGAAAATAATTCAGGCTATAAAATAAAAGATGTAGTGGTAGGAATAGCGGGACAACACATCCGCAGTATTCAGCATACTGATTACATCAGCAGAAGCAATCCCGAAGAAGTAATTGGCGGGAATGACATTCAGCTTTTGATTGACCAAGTAAATAAATTGGCAATGTTACCTGGCGAAGAAATTATACATGTTTTGCCACAGGAATTTAAAATTGACGGACAATCCGAAATCAAAGAGCCTATCGGGATGTATGGTGGAAGATTAGAGTCTAGTTTTCATGTTGTAGTAGGACAAGCATCATCGATTCGTAATGTAGGCAGATGTATTCAAAGTTCTGGAATCGAATTGTCAGGATTGACCTTGGAACCATTGGCTTCAGCTGATGCCGTTTTGAGTCAGGAAGAAAAAGAAGCTGGAGTTGCGTTGATTGATATTGGTGGTGGAACAACAGACTTGGCTATTTTCAAAGATGGTATTATTCGTCACACAGCGGTAATTCCTTTTGGAGGAAATGTGATTACAGATGATATCAAAGAAGGATGTTCGATCATTGAAAAGCAGGCTGAATTATTGAAAGTGAAATTTGGATCAGCTTGGCCAGGAGAAAATAAAGACAACGAGATTGTTTCTATTCCAGGATTAAGAGGTAGAGAACCAAAAGAGATTTCGTTGAAAAATCTATCTAAAATAATCCATGCTCGTGTTGTGGAAATTGTAGATCAGGTATTCACTGAAGTGAAAGCTTACGGACACGAAGATCCTCGCAAAAAATTAATTGCAGGAATTGTGCTTACTGGTGGTGGTGCGCAATTGAAACACATCAAACAGTTAGTGGAATACATTACTGGAATGGATACTAGAATTGGATATCCAAACGAACATTTGGCTGGAAATTCAGATGAGGAGATTTCAAGTCCTTTGTATGCAACAGCAGTCGGATTAGTAATGAAAAGCATTGAGAATAAAACACAAAGTGCAATAAGAATGGACGCCATTGAACAACCTAAAGCTCCGGTATACCGACAAGCAGTTGTTCAAAATCCGGTAGTGAATGAAGTTCTTGAGAAAGAGGAAGAAGAAGAGGATCAAAACTCAAATGAGAAACATAATTCTACCGTAAACAGGATTCAAAGAAATTTCTTTGACCGTTATGTTGATAAGATTAAGGATTTCTTAGATAATGCAGAATAGGGCAGTGCCCAGAAAAACACAATAATTAATAATAAATATCAAAAACCAAATAAAATGATGAGCAACTCAGAATTTGGAAGTATTTCATTTGATTTACCAAAGAACCAATCAAATGTAATAAAAGTTATTGGTGTAGGTGGAGGCGGAAGTAACGCCATAAACCACATGTTTAAACAAGGAATTAAAGGCGTAGATTTCATCGTATGTAATACGGACTCTCAAGCCTTACAAAGTAGTTCTGTGCCTAATAAAATTCAGTTAGGAGTACATTTAACGGAAGGACTTGGAGCTGGAGCAAACCCAGATGTAGGACAGCAATCTGCTATTGAAAGTATTTCCGAGATTGAAAAAATGTTGGATAGAAATACTAAAATGGTATTCATCACTGCCGGAATGGGTGGTGGTACAGGAACTGGAGCTGCACCGGTTATTGCACAATTGGCTAAAGAAAGAGATATTCTTACTGTAGGAATTGTGACATTACCGTTCTTATTTGAAGGAAAAGTGCGTCAGGAACAAGCCTTAATTGGTATAGAAAAATTACGCAAGCAAGTCGACTCTTTAATTGTTATCAATAATAACAAATTAAGAGAAGTATATGGGAATCTTGGTTTCAAAGCTGGATTTTCAAAAGCGGATGAAGTTTTGGCAACAGCCTCAAGAGGTATTGCTGAAGTAATTACGCATCACTATACTCAAAATATCGATTTAAGAGATGCTAAAACAGTATTGTATAATAGCGGAACTGCTATTATGGGATCTTCTGTTTCTTCTGGTGAGAATAGAGCTAAGGAAGCTATTATTGCTGCTTTAGATTCTCCGTTGTTAAATGATAATAAAATTACAGGTGCCAAAAACGTATTGTTGCTTATCGTTTCTGGAACTAATGAAATTACAATTGACGAAATTGGAGAAATCAATGATCATATTCAAGCTGAAGCGGGTCACAATGCAAATATTATCATGGGGGTTGGTGAAGACGAATCACTAGGTGATGCTATTGCTGTTACCATTATTGCTACAGGTTTTGATATTGAACAACAAAACGAAATTGTAAATACGGAGCCAAAAAAAATTATACACACATTAGAGGATGAACAAAGAAGTGTTCATAATCTAAGTAATAAAACGGTTGCAGCTTTTGATTTAAATACAGAATCTCCAGCTTCTAACTCAAACGAAAGAATAGTTTTTGATTTGTTGGAAGATACTGTTGTTGCTCCTGAGCCAGTTGTAGCGGCGCCAGCTATCAATAAAGAAGAATTGATGGTAATGTCTGAATTTATTAAAAATTTAGACGTGACTTTCGAAATTGTTTCTCCTATTACTGATATTGATTTTACAATTTCATCTCCAGTAGCAGAAGTAAAAGCAGTACAGCCAAAAGTTATCGAAAGACAAGAACAAACTACTTTCTCATTTGATTTACCACTTTTCAAAGCAGAACCGGTAGCGCAAGTTGAAGAAAGCAAAGTAATGTTTGAATTGACAAATGAAACTCGTGATATCAAAGTAAACGAAGCGGTTCAATTTGTTCCCGTAACAGAATTGACTGATAATGGAATTATCAAATATTCTCTTGAAGAGTATATGGAGCCAGAGCACGATTTCATGGCGAAACCAGTTGCTAAAACTCCGGAAGTTGTTGTTCCTGCTGAATTAAACATCACAATGAAACAAGTAGATACATCAGTAAATACACCTGTTGACTTTGATGCTGTTTCTCCAATGGAAATGACAATCGAGGAATCATTGAGAATGAGAGCCGATGAAAGAAGAAAAAAATTAAAAGAATTCAATTATAAGTTTCATAACAATGTTTCCAAAATTGATGAATACGAAAAAGAACCGGCTTACAAAAGATTGGGAATAGATATTTCAAACAATCAAGCCAATAATACAAATTCGAGAATTTCTGTGGGAACAGACAGCAACAACGATCTACAGTTGCGTTCTAACAACTCGTATTTACATGACAACGTAGATTAACTAACTCAAACCAAAATGAGGTAGCCCGAAAATTCATTTAATTTTCGGGTTATTTTTTTGTCGTTTCGAGCAACAAAGCAATCTATTGCTAATTACAGTAAATTTCTTTAATTTTGTCGGGCCTTAATCCAGCTGTCGTTTCAAGCTTTTTGTCAAAAATGTTTTTTTCTACGCCCTTAAAAGAGCTTCTAAAGTCGCTTTTTAAGTCCATGAAAAAATACATTTTCTCCTAAAAGGCTTTCCACTACTCCCGAAGCGTCGGGACTGGGGCATTAAGCAGTCGTTTTCATAATTAGCATTTCAACAATCGATTGAACAAACAATCGATTAACTAAATTAACAATAAAGAATATGAGTTTATCAGTACAAATCATGGACGAAATGAAAACCGCCATGAGAGCCAAAGATACAGTTGCATTAGAAGCTTTAAGAGCAATTAAATCTGAAATCCTGTTAGCGCAAACAGCGACGGGATCTAAGGAAGAAATAACGGAAGATGATGAAGTTAAATTGCTTCAAAGATTAGTAAAAACACGTAAAGAAAGCGCTAGAATTTTTACGGAGCAAAACCGTTTGGATTTAGCTGAACCAGAATTGGCTCAAATTGCAGTAATCGAAAAATTCCTGCCGGCACAATTAAGCGAAGCTGAAGTAGAAGCTGTAATAGCTAAAATTATTGCAGAAACTGGTGCGTCAGGAATTGCTTCAATGGGAAAAGTGATGGGATTAGCAGCAGCACAATTAGGTGGAACAGCCGAAGGAAAGACAATTTCTACAATAGTTAAAAAACTATTGACATAAATTTTATGTTTGTTAATTAACGATTTTACATCATAAATCTAAAATCGTTAATCACCAATCTAAAAT
>Ga0160182_120530_pt1 | contig 13395 bp, 9 predicted proteins | sample met14sa_FD_108561 | JGI IMG/M metagenome (GOLD analysis project Ga0160182, IMG submission 108561) | Synthetic bacterial communities of pure cultures from sediment of Lake Washington, USA, under high oxygen condition - MT... | ecosystem: Engineered > Modeled > Simulated communities (microbial... >... | reverse complement strand
GTCAAAGTTTTGAATCACCCCTTGGCCCATCAAAAAGATCGCGAGAATAAACGATAACGGTAGCAAAATGTACAAAGTGGAACGCGTGATATCCACCCAAAAATTACCGATGGTTTTTGCGCTATGGCGCGCGAAACCACGAATCAATGCAATCACTACTGCCAACCCAGTTGCCGCTGACAGAAAATTTTGCACTGTAAGCGCTAACATTTGTGTGAGATAGCTCATGGTCGATTCGCCTGCGTAACCTTGCCAATTGGTATTGGTCACAAAACTAACCGCAGTATTAAATGCGGAATCAACACTCACATTTGCAAATTGTTGTGGGTTAAGCGGCAATGAAAACTGCAAGCGTTGTAACAAATATACAAATGCAATGCCAATAATGTTGAATAGCATTAATGCGACTGCATAATGCTTCCAGTGCATTTCCTGCTCAGGCTTAACGCCCAAACCACGGTAAATAAGCCGCTCAATTGGGCCTCCAACTTTATTCGCGATAGCCGATTCACCATGCATAACCTTGTAAATCCAAATACCCATCGGCTTAGTAATAAGCAGTAAAACCGTGAGGTACAAACCCACTTGGACGATGGCATTAGAAAAAAATCCAGCATTCGATAACATCAAAAATTCTCCGGTTTAATTAATACATAAAATAAATAAACCAATATAAATAGCGCAAGCGCGCCACTTAACCACAGCATCACGTTCATTTTTTACCTTCCAAATTGACAAGGACACAAGCCATCAAAATACACACCGCCAGATAAACCAATATCCAGCCAACACCCAAGATATCCATAATCAACATTTAAATTAACATTCTTAATCTCACTATTGCGAATTAAGAGATATGTAATGTTAGGCGGATGCAGATAAAAATGTCGTAAGAACTACGGGGTTACGTGTAAAGAAAGCGTAAAAATGCACCTAATCCAGACTGTAGTTTGATTAAGATTTGAGTTTAAAACTTGAAGTTTAATAACGGGAGTAAGTCGCTATGTATTACAGAAAACCTGAATAAATGCTATATTTAAGGCATGTTGCGCGTCAAAGCTAATTTTCTTGTTTATTTTATGGTAGTGTGTTTTGCACTGCTACAAGTCTTGTCGCCTTTTATTCACGCGCATTTAGATACAGAGCATCCCATTCAAAATACCGGTTTTCATGTAGGCGATGCGCATGAAGAAAAAGTAATCAGTTTAGTTCATGCAGAAAGCAATCTTTTATCTGCTGAACCGCATGCCGCACATACCATATCAGTCGCATCTGGCATCAAACAGGATATCAACTCAACGTTGCTCGTTAGCACAAGTTTACTGGTGCTATTTTTCCTGTGTTTTCCACTTGCCTTAATGCCCGTTTCAGGGCAGTTTTTTCCGTTAAGTTTAGTCACTCTCCAGCCGCTTAAACGCCGGCTTCCCACCCCGCGCGCACCACCACAAATCTAAATTCAATCCCTTGATTTCCTGCATATGGTAATTGCCATATTGCGTGGTTTTATTTGAATTTATATTAGATTTTTCAGGAGTGCGTCATGCAATTCACACGACCAAAACTTGGGTCAAAATGCCTACAATCCGGCATTCAAAACATATTGATATCGCTATTGTTAATCGGTAATTCAACTGCAATTTTTGCTGACTCTTATGCACCTGTCTTACAAGCAAGCTTGCCAGCCGCGCATTTAACCTTAAAGGATGCGTTAAATTTAGCCCTTAACGCCAATCCTGAAATTGCTGTCGCCATACGTGAACGCGAGGCAATTGAGGGCATTAAGACACAAGCCGCCACTAGACCAAATCCATCACTATCGACTTCGATTCAAGATACCCGCAGTTCCAACAGGCAGACCCTCTTACAGCTTAACCAAGAAATTGAGCTTGGCAATAAACGAGAGGCGAGAATAGAAGCGGCTGATTCTTTTTACACCAAGGCCGAAGCGGAGTTAGACAATAAAAAAACCGAGATTCACGCCAATGTTATCGCAGCTTTTTATACAGTTCTAATCGCGCAGGAACGATTAACTTTGGCAAAGTCGTCACTCGACATTGCTGAGCTAGCACGCGATGCCGCCAGTAAGCGCGTAAAAGCTGGCAAAAGTTCGCCTGTAGAAGAAACCAAGTCAAAAATCGCAGAAGCCAGCGCAAAAATTGAATTCAACCAAGCCAACACGCAATTAACAAATTCCCGCAAACGTCTAGCTGCGTTATGGGGCAGCGCATTGCACACATTTGAAAATGCTGAAGGCGATGCCACTGTCATTCCTGAAATGGCCGCTTTTAGTACACTGGCCAGCCAACTGGATAATGCCCCGGCCATAAAACTGGCAAACATTGAAATTGATTCACGCAGTGCGCTGACAAAAATTGAGCGCAGTAAAGGTACGCCGAATATCACCATTAGCGCCGGTGTTGTTAATAACCAAGAGCTTGGCGGTGTTAATCAGGCTTTATTGGGTTTATCCATTCCTATTCCAATCTTTGATCGCAACCAAGGCAATTTGCAGGAAGCGGTCAGTCGCCAATACAAGGCGCAGGATGAATTAGTCGCACTCAAAAACCAGCTTGCGGCGAATTTATCAGGTCAATACGAACGCTTAAATACAGCCAGACAAGCGGCAGAATCGCTTAAAACCGACATTTTGCCAAGCGCTCAAAGTGCTTTTGATGCAGCCAATAAAGGTTTTAGCGCTGGTAAATTCAATTTTCTGGATGTACTGGATGCACAACGCACGCTGGTTCAAGCCAAATCTCAATACATAGAGACATTACTGGATGCGCATCAGGCAGTGGCGGAAATAGAACGCATTCTGGGTGATGTCATTTCACACCACAATCAATATTAAGCGAAACTTAAGCATCAATTATCAGGAACAATCATGCAGCTTAAACACAAACAATCGTTAGCCATTATTGCCGTCATTCTCATTGGCATTATTTTGGGCGCGCTTATTCTTAGCTCAAATCCATCAAAAGATCATGAGCACGAACAACACACAGATGAAGAATCACCAGCCATTATGGATAACCATGACCATGCTCCTCAAGCGCAAGAAATCATTAAAGGCCCGCATGGTGGCAAGTTATTTACCCAAGATGATTATGGCGTTGAAGTGACTATTTTTGAGCGTAATACGCCACCCGAATTTAGGATCTACACCTATGAAAATGGCCAGCCGCTTAGTCCTGCAAAGTCAGTCATTACCATCCAATTAGAAAGGTTGGGCAACAAGCCGCAACTGATTCAATTTTCTCCAGAAAAGGACTATCTAAAAGGCAATGCCGTTATTGAAGAGCCGCATTCATTTAAGGTAAAGATTACCGCTAAACATGCCGATAAACACCATCAGTTTTCTTATGAGCAAATTGAAGCCAGAGTCAAAATAACAGATAAGCAACTGACAATTAATAGCATTGAAGTGTTAACGGCAGGCCCGGCAAAAATCAAAAGCACACTGCATTTGCAAGGCAAGATCAAATTAAATGCTGATAAAAGCGTGCATATCGTGCCGCGCGTTGGCGGCATTGTTGAGTCGGTAAACGCTAACGCTGGCGACAAAGTACGCAAGGGGCAAGTATTGGCGTCTATTTCGAGTCAATCGATTGCGGATATGCGCAGTGATTTATTGGCGGCGCAAAAAAGAATCGAGCTAGCAAACGCTACTTATAATCGAGAGAAGCAATTGTGGGAAGAAAAAATATCTGCCGAACAAGATTATTTACAGGCGCAACACGATTTACAAGAAGCGAAAATTAACAGCCAGCGCATTCAGCAAAAACTCGGGGCGATTGGTGCAGGTTCCAGTACAGGTGGTTTATCACGTTATGAATTACGCTCACCTATAGACGGCGTAGTGACTAATAAGAAAATTAGCCTTGGTCAAGTCGTCAGTGAAGCTGACAGCCTGTTTGAAATAGCGGATTTAAGCACCGTTTGGGCAGAAATGACCATTTATGCCAAAGATATTAATACGGTAAAAACAGGGCAAAACGTTACCATTAAAGCAAGCGCGTTTGATGCACAAGCCGTTGGCACGATTTCCTATGTCGGTGCGCTGGTCGGTGAACAATCGCGTACTGCGATGGCGCGTGTGGTATTAAACAATCCTGATCAAACCTGGCTGCCTGGCTTGCCTGTGAATATTGAATTGATTTCTGAGGAAATAAAAGTGCCTCTGGCAGTTTCTATAGAAGGCCTGCAGACACTAAGAGATTGGACGGTGGTGTTTGGACGTTATGGGGAATACTTTGAGGCAAGGCCACTAAAATTAGGTAGCCGTGACGATATATATGTTGAGGTTCTGGAAGGCCTAAGTGCCGGTGAGCAATATGCTGCTGGTAATAGCTTTTTAATCAAAGCGGATATTGGTAAGGCGGGTGCAAGTCATGACCACTAAACCAATTCTCATTAAAAATCTGCTGAATTTTAAAAAGATACTTAAGCAACACCAAAAGGAACAGCAATATGTTTGATCATATCATTCGATTCTCGATTAATCAGCGCTGGCTTGTCATGCTTATCGCGCTTGGTATCGCAGTACTGGGTATTTTCAGCTACCAAAAACTACCGATTGATGCCGTGCCGGATATTACCAATATTCAGGTGCAGATTAATACATCTGCGCCGGGTTATGCGCCATTGGAAACGGAACAACGTATCACCTATCCGATTGAAACGGCAATGGCTGGATTGCCTAAACTGGAACAAACGCGCTCGATATCTCGCTACGGCTTGTCGCAAGTGACGGTGGTATTTAAAGAAGGTACGGATATTTATTTCGCGCGCCAGTTGGTGAGTGAACGCATTAGTCAGGCAAAAGAGAAATTGCCAGCGAGTATTTTGCCGAAGATGGGCCCTACCTCCACTGGCTTGGGCGAGATTTTCATGTGGACTGTTGAAGCAAAAGAGGGTGCATTAAAAGCTGATGGCACGCCTTACAACCCAATGGATTTGCGCGAAGTGCAAGATTGGATCATCAAGCCACAACTACGCAATGTGCCTGGCGTGAATGAAATCAATACCGTCGGTGGCTACGTCAGGCAGTATCAAGTTGCGCCGTATCTAGATCGATTAATCACCAGAGGCTTATCGTTAAATGATTTGGTGAGCGCTTTAGAAAATAACAACGCCAACATTGGTGCTGGCTATATTGAAAAATCGGGTGAGCAATATTTGATTCGCGTGCCTGGACAAGTGAGCAATTTGGAAGATATTGGCAATATTGTGATAGATGCAAAATCTGGTGTGCCTGTGCGTGTAAAGGATGTTGCAGAAGTGATGATTGGCAACGAAGCGCGCGATGGTGCCGCCACGGAGAATGGACAGGAAGTTGTGTTGGGCACGGTATTTATGCTCACAGGCGAAAATAGTCGTACGGTTTCTGCTGCGGTAGAAGCGCAATTGCAAAAAATTAACCAAACCTTACCTGCTGGCATTATTGCAAAAACCGTGTATGACCGCACAATTTTGATTGATAAAGCCATTAATACGGTTAAAACCAACCTGCTGGAAGGCGCACTATTAGTGATTGCCATCTTGTTCATCTTTTTGGGCAATATGCGCGCCGCCATTATCGCCATGCTGGTGATTCCGCTTTCCATGCTATTTACTTTTTCTGGCATGTTAACAGGCAAAGTCAGTGCAAATTTAATGAGCTTAGGTGCGCTGGATTTCGGCATTATCATTGACGGTGCCGTGGTGATTGTAGAAAACTGCATGCGCCGACTTGCACATGCCCAAGCAAATTTGGGACGAACGCTCACAAAATCGGAACGATTCGAAGCAGTGTTTAGCGCTGCACAAGAAGCCAAAAAACCTTTGATATTTGGCCAGCTTATTATCATGGTGGTTTATTTACCCATTTTTGCGCTGACTGGCGTAGAGGGAAAAATGTTTCACCCAATGGCATTTACCGTAGTGATTGCGCTACTTGGTGCCATGTTGCTTTCCGTCACATTCATTCCTGCCGCGATAGCGCTTTTCATCAACGGCAAGATCAACGAAACAGAGCAACCGCTCATTGGCTGGGTGAAAAAAAGCTATTTACCCATATTGCAGTGGGCAATGTTTAACAAAGCGCTGGTCATCACAATTGCTATTGTATCCGTATTGCTGAGTGGTTTATTAGCCAGCCGCATGGGCAGCGAATTTGTACCCAGCTTAAATGAAGGGGATATCGCACTGCATGCCTTGCGCATTCCAGGCACTAGCTTAAGCCAGGCGATTGAAATGCAAAGAGAGCTTGAACATACCATTGTAGGTTTTCCGCAAGTAGAACGCATCGTTGCTAAATTGGGCACCTCTGAAATTGCCAGCGACCCAATGCCACCAAGCGTGGCGGATAACTTTGTGATGCTCAAGCCAAAATCTGAATGGCCAAACCCCAATTTAACTAAAAATGAATTAGTCGCACAAATGCAAAAAGCAATGACTCAGGTGCCAGGCAATAACTACGAGTTTACCCAACCGATACAGATGCGCTTTAATGAGCTGATTTCAGGGGTACGTAGCGATGTCGCCGTTAAAGTATTTGGTGATGACATGGAGGTGATGAATGAGTCTGCCAAAGAAATTTCAAAAGTGCTTGCTAATGTTCAAGGCGGCGAAGATGTCAAAATCGAACACACCACTGGCTTACCAATCCTGACTGTGAATATTGATCGCCAAAAGATTGCCAGATTGGGTGTGAATGTTGCCGATGTACAGGACGCTATTTCAATCGCCATGAATGGTCGCGCAGCAGGCACTTTATTTCAGGGAGACAGACGCTATGATATTGTGGTGCGCCTGCCTGATGAATCCAGAGCGGATATTGAAAGCTTTAAACGTTTACCCATTAAAATCGCGAGTAACAGTGATACGCCAGTTTATTTGCAATTAGGTGAAGTCGCGAGTATTGATGTTGCGCCTGGAGCGAATCAATTCAGTCGTGAGAATGGTAAACGCAGTGTGGTCGTGACTGCTAACGTTCGCGACCGTGACATCGGTTCTTATATCAATGAAGCGCAGGAACGTATTCAAAATGAGGTCAAAATTCCCTCAGGTTATTGGATAAACTGGGGCGGTACTTTTGAGCAGTTGCAATCTGCCAGCAAGCGTTTACAGCTGGTGGTTCCTCTTGCCTTGTTAATGGTGTTTATACTGCTTTACGCGATGTTTAATAATGTGAAAGATGGGTTAATCGTATTTACCGGAATCCCTTTTGCACTGACAGGCGGTGTGTTAGCTTTGTATTTGCGTGACATTCCGTTATCTATTTCCGCAGGTGTTGGCTTCATTGCACTATCGGGTGTCGCAGTACTAAATGGCTTGGTGATGATTAGCTTTATTCGTCAGTTAATCGCTGAAAATAAATCTATCGACACTGCGATTCAGGAAGGCAGCATCAGCCGACTACGCCCGATATTGATTACCGCATTGGTGGCTTCATTAGGGTTTGTGCCAATGGCAATCGCAACGGGAACAGGCGCAGAAGTACAAAGACCTTTGGCTACAGTAGTCATTGGTGGCATCTGGTCATCAACGCTGTTAACCTTATTGGTATTACCTGTTTTATATCGCCTGTTTTATCGATCTGATCAATAGCGATATCTAATACATAAACTCTGTAAGGCTCGCACTAGCAAGTCTTGCAGAGTCTTTTGATTAACTGCCATATCGCCGCCAATGCAACGCCGACAATCTAATGACAGCAATCAAACCATTACAAACTTGAATATAAAACGACTTTATTTCTACCCGCTTTTTTAGCTGCATACAAGGCTTTATCTGCGGCTGAAAACATACTTTTAAAATCGCTGCCTAATTGACTAGAATCGCAAACGCCCGCACTGACGGTGCAATTCACTGACTGGTCATTCAACATAATAGGCATGTTTTCATATTTTTGGCGTATCCGTTCGGCCAGCATTAACGCCTCTTTTTCACTAGCATTGGGTATTAGGATACAGAATTCTTCACCACCATAGCGCCCTAATAAATCAATATCACGCATATTATCTTTAGCCAATTGGGCAAACGTTTGAATCACTTTGTCTCCAAGCAGATGGCCATAAGTATCGTTAACCTCTTTGAAATGATCTAAATCCATTAACAACATGGCCTGTGTTTGTTTCGATTTAAACGATTTCAGTGTCAATAATTCGGCACCTTTCTCTAAATTGCCACGATTCATCACGCCAGTTAACCAATCATGCCCTGCGCTATACGCAAGCAATTCGGCCAATCTGACGTTGACCATCGCAATAAACCCGAAATTAATAGCCAACACACTTAACATACAACCCAGAAATGTCACCTCATTTAATGTCCATTCGGTTAAATGTGCCAAAGGCGAGACAGTATCAGCACACAGTATATAAAACCGCCAGAGTGTGATGCCGGTGAAAATAACAAAAAAAACACCTGTAAAGCGATATTCCGGTGAGCGTTTTTGGCTTGAATACTTGAGTAGATACAAAGCAATCACAGCGGTTAATATCATGCAAATAGCGGTATTAAAGACAACAGAGGCATATTCACTTTTTGACAACACCGCAATCGTTATTTTTAGCACGATAAAAATGAGAAATGCAGACTGAATATATCGCCGCTCTATTGGGCGCTGATCAAAAATGCGAATCGAAATGAAATAGAGAGCAAGACCTGAAACAATCAGTAAACCACCGATAAAAGTTCGAATATCGAGTGGCACCATCACTTGTGTGAAAGTGATAATGGCGCCACCTATCAACAAGTTAGCGTACACCCATTCTTTTAAGCCATTGAGCATGACAGTACGCGAGTTAATTGTCAGCAGCAATATAGATAAGGCTACTGCCAATAATCCGGACATAAACAACATCGTTCTGAACTCTAGCCACGCAAACATCATTTTTACTTAACCTTTAGATAACACTAACAGACAGTCATTTATTTCTTAACATCCTATGAAATTATCAGCATTTTCTATGCCAGCTACTGATGCAGATTGTGTTTTATTCGAATTGAAAGATTTCTTGAACTATTATTTTGATACATTGAATTAGTGCTCTATTTATAGCACTACTATTTGAATATGGTTTGAAAACGGCAGTTCTAAGAGCGGTTGTTTCTACCTTTGGCAAGCTGCTGACTAAAAGCAACATCCAGCTTACTCACACGCTTAGGCGTTTGCGGGCCATAAGCATTCACGAAAACAACAAACTCATCTATCGGCATTGGCTCACATAGACGGGTAGGTTTATTGCCTGCTGGCGTTATTTGGTCATCAGCAAGAAGCGCTTCAATTGTGCTAGGCAGCATCAGACTAAACAGTCCATTACTCGTCATCGCCATTGAGTAGTTGTCGTTACCACTACGGCGTTTTAATCGGTCTATTGCCGCACTGGCTTTGGTTGATCGCATAATTTAAATATTTAGCTCAATATGATACGTTAGAGTACATCAGCAAATCGGGTATCTAATTTACTATCCCGCGTAATATTGGTATAGCTGACAACACGGTTTCTGCCGCTATTTTTAGCCACATACAACGCACTATCTGCCGCAGCGACTAAGCCCTTAAAATCGTAGCCTGCACGCACAGAATCCGCCACGCCAATACTCACCGTGCCTTTAATGATTTTATGATTCACGGTATGGAGTGTTTTTTCAACACCCATACGAATCCGTTCCGCCAAATTAGCCGCATCTTTTTCATTGGTGTTGGGCAAAAAAACAAAAAACTCTTCGCCACCGTATCGCCCCAGCACATCTCCAGAACGCAGAATTTCCGCAATCGTTTTGGCCAAACCTTTCAGCACATCATCACCAAATAAATGTCCATGTTTATCATTCACTTTTTTAAAGTGATCCACATCAATCACCAACACTGCCATACTAAGGTTGATACGCTTACAAACACCTTGCATTTTGAAGGCGGAATCTTCCAAACCGCGCCGATTTAGTATCCCTGTCAAACTATCGATAGTCGCAATGGATTCCAGATTCTGATTCAGACGGTAACTTAGCAATAAGACAAACAGGCTGGAAATAAAAAACTGTGAAACAGCGCCCAGCATAAAAGTGTAAGCATTGATAGGCCACGTCGCAAAGCTGGTAAACACCGCAGCATCGGCTTTAACCGTTGCGAAAGCACGGCCTAGCATAAACAAAGCCATCAGCAAAAATAAACTGGAAGCAACCCAAAACAAACTGCCGACAATGCCTTCATCGCGCGAAAAAGTAAGGCGCGCACTGACCAGATAAATACCTGCAAAAACCAGTGCACCCAGCGCTGTTGCTATGCGTAAATCGTGCTGTAGTATTACAAAAAAAACGTCAATCGCCACCAGTAAAAAAAACAGAACGACTGGAATACGATGATCGGGCTTTTTACCAATAAAGGCTTGAATACCGTTTAAATACAAACTTAAGCCCGCGCCTATTAATGCCAGGCCCGGCAGAAAAAGTACTTTGGGGGTATCCAACTGAATCAGCACCAGCACCATGCCCAAACCAACCACCAGATTACCCACTGCCCAATAACCCGGGCCGCCCACCTCTTTATGATGTTTACGCGTAATTGCCAACAACATAGACAACATGAATGTGAGCAACATTGACATGAAGATAATGGTTTTTAAATCAAATTTTGGCATCAAAATTAAAGTATTAAAATTATATTTAGTGAATTAAATAACGCTGATTTTTGATTTAACAGTTAAAATATTGTGTTGTAGTAATGCTTGTCAGTATAACGCCACCCAGCGCGTTTTGGCATTCCAGCCTTATAAATTCATCTTAAATCCAGTAAATTCATGCTAAATAGCCTTAATTCACCACAACGCGAAGCCGTTAAATATCTCGATGGTCCTTTACTTGTATTGGCGGGTGCTGGCAGTGGTAAGACACGCGTGATTACGCAAAAAATAGGCTATTTAATCGATGAAGCTGGCTATTCCCCCAAAGAAATAGCCGCTATCACATTTACCAATAAAGCCGCGCGTGAAATGCAGGAGCGTGTAAGTAAGCTGATGGCGGGAAAGTCCACCAAAGGTCTAACTATTGCGACATTCCACTCGCTTGGCCTGCAAATGCTGCGCGCCGAAGCCGCTTTACTGGGCTATAAACCGCAGTTTTCTATTTTAGATTCCAGCGATAGTTTGAAAATCGTGGCAGACATTTTATCAACGACAGACAAACAGCTATTACGCAAAACACAGTGGCAAATTTCCGCTTGGAAAAATGGGTTTATTAATCCAGATCAAGCCAAAGCGACAGCAGATGAGGAACTCACACATGCCGCTGCCAAGGTTTATCAGCTATACCAGCAAACACTTAAAGCTTATCAAGCGGTAGATTTTGATGATTTAATCAAGCTACCGGTTGAGTTATTTGAGCAGCACGAGGAAGCGCTAAACAAATGGCAGCGCAAACTGCAGTATTTGCTGGTGGATGAATACCAAGACACCAACGCTTGCCAATATAAATTGGTGAAAATGCTCACCGGTGTGCGCGGACAGTTTACTGCGGTGGGCGATGACGACCAGGCGATTTATGGCTGGCGTGGCGCTGATGTGGAAAACTTACGTCAACTCACCACCGATTTCAGTAAGCTAAAAGTGATTAAATTAGAGCAGAATTATCGCTCCACAGTGCGCATTCTGCGTGCAGCAAACCAAGTCATCAGCAACAATCCTAAGTTATTTGAAAAAAAACTTTGGAGCGAGCTTGGCACTGGCGACTTGATTCAAGTTTCTGCCGCCATGAGTGAAGAGCATGAAGCCGAATCTGTGATGATGAAGCTGCAGGCGCATAAATTTGAGAACCGCACTAAATTTCTGGACTATGCGATTTTATATCGCGGCAATCATCAGGCGCGTATATTTGAACAACATCTACGCAACCAAAAAATCCCTTACACCATCTCTGGCGGGCAATCGTTTTTTGATAAAGCCGAGATTAAAGACTTGGTGAGCTATTTACGCTTGGTGGCCAATGAAGATGACGATCCAGCATTCATTCGCGCAGCGACTACACCAAAAAAAGGTATCGGTAACACCACACTTGAACGACTGGGCGAATATGCCAGTGCGCACAAACTATCATTGTTTGCAGCGGCATTTGAAGGCGACTTTCAGCGTGACGTTGGTGCTAAACAGCTGGATGACTTACTTAACTTCTGTCAATACATCCAAAAAATACAAAGCCGTGCCGTACGCGACCCAGCTGGTGAAGTATTAAATGACTTAATCAACACCATTCAATATGAAGCGTTTTTGTACGATTCTGAAGAGCCGCGTGCGGCTGAAAGTAAATGGAGCAATGTATTAGATTTTATAGGCTGGTTAACCAAAAAAGGCGAACCAAGTACTGAATTCGGCAATGAAACCGAAGGCAAAAACCTGCTGGAACTCACGCAAATGGTTTCGCTGATTAGCATGCTGGAAGGCCGTGAAGATGGCGAGCCAGATGCGGTAAAACTATCGACGCTACATGCGGCCAAAGGTCTGGAGTTTGGTCATGTATTCTTAATCGGCGTTGAAGAAGGCATTTTGCCGCATCGTGAAAGCATCGATTTAGGTGTGGCAGATCCTACAAAAATCGAGGAAGAACGGCGTTTGATGTACGTGGGCATTACGCGTGCGCAAAAATCGCTGAATATCTCATGGTGTAAAAAACGCAAGCGCGCAGGCGAGGTTCAAATGTGCGAACCCAGTCGATTCATTACGGAGTTGCCTACAGCCGATGTAAAGCATTTTGGTAATCCGTTTAACGATCCTGTTGTCAGCAAAGAGCATGGCAAAGCACGTATGGCGAATATCCACGCCATGCTAGGCAAAAAAACCAGCTGATTAATCCACTTAAAATTGATCGCGTGTAGGCCTGTTCCGACATCAAAATCATCTTTATCTTGGTTTTGTAACCCTCAAAAATTAGATATAACTGAATGACGTTGATGATTATCGCCAGCATCCGATTTTAATCCATCAACCAGTTTTACTCATCGGCAAGCGTAATTTTAAGTTTGTAAATACATGCCGTACTCGCGAGTACTAACTTGCACGCATAATAATTTTAAGAATAAAGAAGGCATTCAGTATGATTGAAGAACCTCAAACCCACATACCAGAAGCAAATGCATCTAACATCCAAACGGATTCAATTGCCGCCAAGAAAAAATTTAGTCTAGCCAAGTTTTGGCTCATATTGTTCAGCGCGGCTATTCTTGCAGTGATTATCTGTGAAGCTTTAGGATGGCCTTTTTTTAAGAGAACCTGCCGAACGCTTCGCCAGTAAGCAACTGGAACGCACCGTTAGAATCGAGCAGCCGTTTAATCTTAAACTGGTTGGCGGCGTAAAATTGAATGTCGGTGGTTTGTATATATCGGCGCCGAAAGAATTTGATGCGCCGCATTTTATTGATAC
>Ga0160182_116730_pt1 | contig 13494 bp, 14 predicted proteins | sample met14sa_FD_108561 | JGI IMG/M metagenome (GOLD analysis project Ga0160182, IMG submission 108561) | Synthetic bacterial communities of pure cultures from sediment of Lake Washington, USA, under high oxygen condition - MT... | ecosystem: Engineered > Modeled > Simulated communities (microbial... >... | reverse complement strand
TTTTTTAGATCCGCCAATCAAGACAACAAACTCATTTACCTGTCCGATTACCAAGAGGACAAAAATGTGGTGTTGTACTTCTATCCCAAAGACGACACCCCCGGCTGCACCATTGAAGCCAACGACTTTACCGCACTGGCCGGCGAATTCGACGCCCAGGACACCGTGATCATCGGCGTCAGCAAAGACGATTGCCAAAGCCACCGCGACTTCATAGCCAAATACGGCCTGAACGTGCAACTGCTGGCCGACACCTCCGGCGACCTGTGCGAGGCTTATGGGGTTTGGCAGGAAGTGGAAAAAGACGGCGTGAAAAAATGGAAAATCGTCCGCTCGACTTTCATCATCGGCAAAGACGGCAAACTGATCGAAGCCATGTATGGCGTCAACCATGAAGGGCATGCGCAGGCGGTGTTAGATATTATCAAGGGTTTGAACGCGCCGGCTGAGGCATAAAAGATGACTAGGTCGGGTTATGGCTTATGCCTATCCCGACCTACTAGATTGAATCCCACCAGCCAAGCCGACCAGAAATAGCGCTTAGCTCATACCAAATTTCCAACCCTGAGCAATCACGAACGATGCACTTCACGCTGTTCAACACTTCCACAGCCCTGAAAGAGGAAGTCGGCTTACAGACAGCCAAACTCTTGTCTGTAATTGGGAGGAGATAACCTTCGAAACCTCGATTCCATTGAGGCTACTTGTTTTAGATAGCAGCGTGGACGGTTACTTTACTGTCAAATCCATTTCGAAGTGATCTTAGAGTATCTTTGAGTAAAGAACTTCGTGCAATGGATGTCCCGTCAACGCCGACGATGTGCGCTCTTTATCGGTGAGTGTAAAACCACAACCCGCATACGCAGCTTCGGCTGGGGAATTGCCTTTGATGCACCACAGCTCGATGCAGGCAAAACCTAAATTGAATGATTCCGCCACTGAACGATCAACGAGTTTTCTCCCTAATCCTTGACGCCAATGGGCAGGCGACACATTGAGCGCCCAAAGTTCAACAGTCAGTTCCTGTGTCTGATAACGAGGTGCGCCGATGATTGAAAAGCCAACCGTATTGCCTTCGTCCTCGGCGACGAACACCATGAACTCTCTGGTTGGATTAGTTAACCGTTCTGTTAGTGCGTCCAGGTTTGCGGAAGGATCTAACGACGCCAAGAACTCCGACGGCATGAACGGCTGGTAAGCAGCGCGCCAAGCCGCCACGCGAATTTGACCAATGGCTTTTGCATCGGCCGGAATAGCAAGACGTATCGACATGGGCGAGATCACGAATAAGGTTGTTGTTTGCCAGTCTATCTTTTCGTAGCGATGAGCCATTGTAGCCTCGATGCAGCGTCAGCGGAATCGAGGGCGTCGGCTTACCGACCACCAAACACATATTGGCAATTGCAGGATATTGGCCTTCGAAACCTCGATTCCATCGAGGCTACTTGCTATTGAGCCCCAAAACATCACGTATGGATTCATTGTCTGGCCCGCTCCGATGCAAAAGCCACCAAACGCAGGCCTGCCCAATTGCTCGGCTGATAGCACCAATGCTTTGGAGATGCATTTCGCATAGAGAGATTGGATCTGAGGCTTCCGTAGACACGTCATGATGGCCATGCGTCTCTAGTGACATGAACCGATAGAAGACCGTGTACAAATCCGAAACCTCAGCTTCCCTGGCTAACTCTTCTACGCTCCTCCGTTTGGGAATGTTTTTCATTTGCTCGGTTTCTAGAAACTCTGCGGTAGCTTCTTCTCCTGTATGCCTGTTCTTGATTTTTGCCGTTCCGGCCTTCAAGTTGATCTTGAGCGCTTTGGCGAGTTCTGCAGTTGCCGAGCTCTGATGTTCTTGAGCATTTTCAATCGAACGGATAGCCCACAGGACTGTGATCAGTTGCTCAAGTAGACAGCGCCCAATAATGCCTAAGCAAGCAGCATTATGGTTAGCACCCAATGCAGCAGCTCCGCGCACTAGTTCTGCTGTGCGGCTTAGTTGCTGGCGGGCAATTTCATCCCTCAGGTCCAATTGCCCCACAGCATCAATTTCAGATGCAGCAATGAGTCGCGCAACCTGCTCATTCAAGAAGCTAACCAATTCGTCCAGTGCTGTTGTGGCAGTTGTCATGATGTATGAACGTGATCACTAACGTAAGCTATGACATCAGTTGTCAAATAAACTGGCGCATTTAACGCATAACTCTTACTGTTTGCGCTCAAATGATTGATTTTTAGTGTGAGTGGAAATTTAACATTCCAAGTGGCGGTGAAAAATACGACACCCATAAACTTAGAGAAAACTATACCATCCCTGACACTTGGCTTCTAGGCGCTAAAGCCTTGTAGGTTGGGCACGCCTTTTGTGCCTACGCGGAACTAACCTTGCACCGATGAAACGGTGGGCACAACAGCATAGCCCACCCTTTTGATTTCCAATTTCAATCAACTAAACCACCTCATCCGGTAAAAACCCACCCGCCTGCATCGTCCACAGCCGGTAATAAAAACCCTGCTTAGCCAACAATTCCTGATGACTGCCATCCTCGACGATACGGCCTTGATCGAACACCAGCACCCGATCCAGATGGGCGATGGTGGACAGGCGGTGGGCGATGGCGATGACGGTTTTGCGGCCCATGACCCGCTCCAGGTTCTCCTGGATGGTTTTTTCGGTGACTGAATCGAGGCTGGAGGTGGCTTCGTCCAGGATCAGGATGGGGGCGTCTTTCAGCATCACCCGGGCGATGGCGATGCGCTGGCGTTGGCCGCCTGAGAGTTTGACGCCGCGCTCCCCGACCAGTGATTCATAGCCTTCCGGCATCGCGGCGATAAACTCCTCGGCGTGCGCCAATTTGGCGGCGAAGCTGATTTGCGCGTCGTCGGCATCCAGTTTGCCGTAGCCGATGTTTTCTTTCAGGCTGCGGTGAAACAGGCTGGGATCTTGCGGAATCAGGCTGATTTGCGCATGCAAGGAATCCTGGGTAGCCAACAAAATATCTTGGCCGTCGACGAGGATTTGCCCGGTTTGCGGTTCGAAATTGCGCAGGATCAAATTCACAAAGGTGGATTTGCCGGAGCCGGAGAAACCGACCAAGCCCACCCGCTGCCCCGGCTCTATCGCCACATTCAAATGATCGAACACTTGTCGCCCCGGCTCGTAGCTAAAGCAAACGTCTTTAAATTCGATGCGACCTTGGTTGATTTGCAAGGGCTTGGCGTCCGCCACGTCAATGATTTCGTGGCTTTGGATGATGGTGTCCACGCCATTGGCGACGTTACCGACGTACTCAAAAAACTCCAGAAAACGTCGACTCAAATTGCGGGCATCGCCGATCACCAAAATCGCCAAACCGGTGCTCATGGCAAAGGCGCCGACACTGATTTCGCCAGCCTGCCACAGTTGCAAGGCGTAGCCGATGGTGCCGATTTTCAAGATAGCGGCAGCGGTAAATTGAAACCAGCGCACCCGCTCCATATACCAAAAGGTGCGGCGGGCGCTTTTTAGTTCGGTATCCAAAAAACCGTCAAGATATGCGCGTTCGTGCTGCAATCGCGCGAATAGCTTGGCATTAAGAATATTGGTCACGGCATCAACGATCTTGCCGTTGACCATACTGCGGGTGGCCGCAAAATCCTGGGCGTAGGGTTGGCAACGGGTGGCCAGCCAATAGGAGATCAAAACGTACAGCAGCACCCAGGCGGCCACGAATAAACCCAGGCCTTGATGCACGCCCAGCAATAGCGTGACTGACACCGTAAACGTCACCGCGATCGGCCAGAAATCGCAGATGATGGACCAGGTGGTGTGATTGACGCTCATCGCCGTTTCACTGATGCGATGCGCCAGCGCGCCGGCGAAATGGTTGCCAAAGTAGCGCGGCGCGTGGTTTTGCAGATAAGCGAACAAGGACCTTGCCGTGCCCTGCCGCAAGCGCGGCCCCATGATGATCAGCACCGCGCCGCTGCTGCGGCTGAAAATAATCTCCGCCAGATTCAGGCCGGCCAGCAATAGTAAGGGTTGTTTGAAAGTCTCCAGCCAATCAACAACCGGCACGGGCTGACTAGCAACCGCGTCCATCAAGGCTTTAATCGCATACGGCACCAAGATGCTGCCGGCTGCTTGGCCGGTTTCCAGTATCAGCATCAACAGCAACAGCCAGCGGAACGGCTTCAAGCAAAACAGGATAAAACGCCAGGGGTTGGCGGGTAATGGCGGTGCGTCCGCGGCGCGGCGGAGACCTTCCTTGGTGGGCGATTTGGACATGATGGCGTCAAGTAAGAAAGCGGCCTGCCATTATAGCCAATTGCCCGGCGGCCGCGCCGTTGATGAACGGGCCAGGTGGAGCAGCGTTATATCAGTAACGCATTCGATACCACCACATGCCGACCATTTCGTGGGCCAGCAGGAAGCTGTTGGACCAAGCTGTTGGAGACGGCAACCAATCCAGCCAGCGGGATTTGCCTGCGTGACCGATAAAGGCCGTTGGCGCCGGCAAGACCTCAAAACCGGCTTTACGAAACTCCAAAGCAGCTCGCGGCATGTGGTAGGCCTGGGTGACCAGGACAATCTTATTAATACCTAACTCATTCAACAGCTCGCGACTGAAACGGGCATTTTCGGCAGTATTGCTGCTGCGCGGCTCCCGCCAGGCCACTGGAGTTTTAAACTCGCTCTCCAAGGTTTGCGCCATCAAATCCGCTTCGGGAATTTCATCCGGCTCCAGCATACCGCCCCCGGAAGCCAAAATCGGCAAACCCAGCTCCCCGGCCAACTTGGCAGCATAGCGCACACGCAGCAAGGTTCTGACATGTAAAGTAACCTGCCCAGGATATTCCGGCGCTGACGTTTCGATGCCGCCTCCTATCACCACCAAGACCTGCGGTTTAAATTGCTGCACGGCTTCGGTAGAAAGAGGCGGAACCCTTTCCCAGAGCATGGCCCAGTGCTTAACCACAATCGGCAAACTCAATAACCACAACAGTGCCAGACAGACTATCGCCATGTTCTTTCCCCATTTACGCTTGCGCAAAAGCAAGCCAACCAGCGCCAGCATCGCCAAAGAGGTTGGCGGCAACAACAGCAGCTTGATAACGTAGATAGCGATGATGGACATGGGACACGATCATCCTTGAGCAAGTATTAGTCAATATGGCTATAGACAAACCACATTGGGAGTGAACTAGAGACGCAAGGTTTTTGCGTCTCTAAAGGCTTAGCGCGGTTATATCGCCAATCTGGAAATCCCCACCGCTTCCCGCAAGGTATTGATAAACGGCCGGGTGATGGCACGGGCTTTCTCGGCGCCTTCCTGCAATTGCTGCTCGATATGCTCCGGCGCTTCCATTAAGGCTTCGTAACGCTCGCGAGCCGGGGCGATTTCATCGTTGATTTTCTCGAACAACACCTGCTTCATCTCGCCCCCCTATGCCTTCGGCGTAGCGTTGGCGGATCGCTTCGACTTCGTGGTGATTGGCAAAGGCCTGATAGATACCAAACAAGGTGCAACCTTCCGTATCCTTGGGTTCGCCCGGTTCCAGCGAGTTGGTTTTGATCTTGTTGATCAGTTTCCGCAGTTTCTTTTCCGGCTCGAACAACGGGATGGTGTTGTTGTAGCTTTTGCTCATCTTGCGGCCATCCAGGCCTAGCAAGGTAGCGGCGTTGTCGTCCAGCACCGCTTCCGGCAAGACAAAATGTTCACCGTAAATATGGTTAAAGCGGCTGGCGATGTCGCGGGCCATTTCGATATGCTGGATTTGATCCTTGCCCACCGGCACCTTGTTGGCGTTGAACATCAAAATATCGGCGGCCATCAGGATGGGGTAACTGAACAAGCCCATCGTGATGCCTTTGTCCGGATCGTTGCCTTCGGTTTCTTCGTTTTCGGCGACGGCGGCTTTATAAGCATGGGCGCGATTCATCAAGCCCTTGGCGGTCACGCAAGTCAGCATCCAGGTCAGTTCCAGAATTTCCGGCACATCGGACTGGCGGTAAAACACCGCGTTGGAGGTATCCAATCCCAGCGCCAGCCAGGTCGAGGCGATTTCCAGGCTGGATTGCTTGACCCTGGCAGGCTCGTTGCATTTGATCAGCGCATGGTAGTCGGCCAGAAAATAAAACGGTCTGACCTGCTCGTCTTTGCTGGCATTGATCGCCGGCCGGATCGCCCCGGCGTAATTGCCAAGATGCGGCGTGCCGGTGGTGGTGATACCGGTAAGGACAATGGATTTACTCATGCTGCTGCCTGCGCTGTCTGTAATGAAAAAGTGGCGGAATTTTACACAAATAGCCTGGGATAGTCAGGCAATAAAACCGCCGAACCTGGCAATTGCCTGGATGCCAACTGCGTCACAGCCCGCCCAAAAAATCCGCTGATTCGGGCGATATGAGCCACTATTTCCTAACCAGAGCCACGGATTTTTATAGTAAACTCCCTGCGACTGATTTTTTACCCAACCACTGCCAATCCGAATCGGGGGAAGCCAATGCTGAATCATGATGAAAAACGCGATTACATCCGTATGGATGTGGACTGTGACATTACCTATAAGCTGGCCGATTCCAGCGAGGTCAGTACCGGTAAATGCACAACGCTGAGCGGCGCCGGCGTATCGTTTATTGCCAACCGGCCGTTCGATGTCGGTTTAGCCATGGAAGTCAGCATCATGCCGAAAACCCAAATCACCCCACCGATGACGGCCTTCATCGAAGTGGTGCGTAGCGTCAAACAAGGCGACGGCAGCTTTGAAATAGCCGCATCAATCAAAAGCATTAAAGGCAATTAAGGACAACACCCGCTCCTGACAAGGACGTAGCACGCTATGTATATCATCACCAAAGAAGTTTATTTTTGCTACGGCCACCGCCTGATGAACCATCCGGGCAAGTGCCGCAACTTGCACGGCCACAGCGTCAAAGCCAGCATCTCCATCAAACAAAACAGCCTAAACGACCAAGGCATGGTCTGCGATTTTTCCGACGTGAAAGACTGCGTGGATGGCTTTATCAATAAGGTGCTGGATCACAACTTTTTACTGCATAAAGACGACCCTATCATCCCGGCCCTGGTCGCCAACCACGAACAGTTTTTGGCAATCGACGAACATCCCACCGCCGAAGTACTGAGTAAGATGATTTACCAGCACGTCAAACAACAAGGCTTTAATGTCGATCAAGTGGTGTTGTGGGAAACCGCCAGCGCCAATGCTTGCTATCGGGAAGACTAAGCATGAGCTTGGTGCAACCGGTCAACACCGCACTCTGCCTGGAAAAGATCTGCGAATCCAATTATCAGAAGTTGTTCAGGCTGATTCCGAATCTGCGCTCTTTTGATAAAACCGCCGTCGGCCTGACTCAAAACAAACCGGCGCTGTATCTGCAAGTGCTGGAGCGTAACCCCTACACCTTGACGATAGAACTTAGCCATTGCTTCGACCAACAACTGTCAGAGCACATCGTGCCGGCGGTGAAAATTCGGATTTATCTGGATGCGCAATTGGCGGAAGTGCTGCGCGACATTGACCGGCCGACAGTCGATAAGGTTTACCAAGATCCCGGCAGTCTAGTGGAAATCAGAAACTACAAATGGCGCTTAAACTATTTCCTGCAAAAGTGGCTGGATCATTGCCTTAAGACTGATTACCGCTTCACGCACGACAAACTCAACCAAGCTGCTGCTGTAAAGCCGCTCTGACACAACGCAACACGCCGTAACTGTAAGCGCCGCCCAGTTGCTCGTAGACCGGCTTCAAGGCATTGCGTTGTTCTTCCGGCAAGCTTAACAACACCGCTTCGATTTCACTGACTTCCGCCGGCGACAAGCTCAACACATCGCCCAGCGCCACCAGCCCCAGTTCCAGACTTTTGGCCATGTGATTGTAAATCGTGTCCTCGCTCAGGCCACGCTGTTTCGCCACTTGCTCGACGCTATAGCCCAATCTGAATAAATCCAGACTTTCCGCAACCGTGTCGGTGGCTGACACCGGCGGCTCGTCGTCGAATTGGGCTAACACCGCCAAAAACTCATCGCCGTATAATTCCAGTTTGCGTTGGCCGATACCGGACAACATGCTCAATTGCTGATGATTACGCGGCCGAGCATCGACCATCGCCATCAAAGTCGCATCGTGAAAAATCACATAGGGCGGCACGTCCTGCTCGTCGGCCAATTCTTTGCGTTTGGCTCGCAAAGCATTCCACAAGGCGCTGTCCGCCGCGCCACCCGGTTGGCGTTTTTCGGGTTTTTCGCGGCGGGTCTTGGCGATCTGCGCATCCTTGCGCAACATCAAAGTTTGCTCACCCCGCAACACCGGCCGGCAGGCGTCGGTCAATTTCAAACTACCGTGACCTTCGAAATCGATTTCCACCAAAGACTTGGCGACCAATTGCCGAAACACCGAGCGCCATTGTTTTTCGTCCAGCGCTTTACCGATCCCGAAGGTGGACTGCTTGTCATGGCCGAACTGGCGCATCCGGTCGTCGCTTTTGCCCAGCAACACATCAATCAAATAGGTCACGCCAAAACGCTGGCCGGTGCGATAGATGCACGACAAGGCTTGCTGCGCGGCAACGCTGCCATCCCAGGTTTCCACCGGCTCCAGGCAAGTATCGCAATTGCCGCAGCCCTGCTCCAGAACGTCACCAAAGTAGCCAAGCAGCGCCTGCCGCCGGCAACTGACCATTTCGCACAAGGCCAGCATCGCATCCAGTTTGTGCAATTCAATCCGCTTGTGCGCCTCGTCGGCATTGGATGAACCGAGCATTTGCCTTAGCGTCAATACGTCCTGCAAGCCGTAAGCCATCCAGGCGTTGGCCGGCAGGCCGTCGCGGCCGGCCCGGCCCGTCTCTTGATAATAGGCTTCCACGCTTTTCGGCAAGTCCAGATGCGCCACGAAGCGCACGTTAGGCTTGTCTATGCCCATGCCAAAAGCAATGGTGGCGACGATGATCAAACCGTCTTCCATCAAAAACTGGTGTTGATTCTTCTGCCGCTCTCTATGCTCCATGCCGGCATGATACGGCAGGGCTTTCAAGCCCTTACCGTTCAGCCACTCGGCGGTTTCCTCGACTTTTTTACGCGACAAGCAATAAACGATGCCGGTGTCGCCGGGGTGTTCGCTGCGGATAAAGGTCAATAATTGCTGACGGGCATTGTCTTTTTGAATGATCCGATAGCGAATATTCGGCCGGTCGAAACCGCTGACGAACACCTGAGCCTGTTCCAGCGCCAGCCGGGTAATGATTTCCTGGCGGGTACGCTCGTCCGCTGTGGCGGTTAAAGCGATGCGCGGTACTTGCGGAAACTGTTCGTGCAACACCGACAACAACAAATAATCGGCGCGAAAATCGTGGCCCCATTGCGATACGCAATGCGCCTCGTCGATGGCAAACAAAGCGATCTTGCAGCGGGCGAACAAGGCCTGGGTTCTGGCGTTGGATAAGCGCTCAGGGGCAATGTACAGCAAATCCAACTCGCCGTTCTGCAACTTCTGTTCGATCTCGCGCACCTGCTCCAGCGCCAGCGTCGAATTTAAATAGGCCGCTCGCACGCCCACTTGATGCAAGGCGCTGACCTGATCTTGCATCAGCGCAATCAGCGGCGAAATGACGATGCCGACGCCGTCCATCACTAGGGCCGGAATCTGATAGCACAAGGACTTGCCGCCGCCGGTCGGCATCAATACCAACACATCCCGGCCGCCGATCAATTGTTCGATAATCTGTTGCTGCTGGCCGCGAAAACTGTCGTAGCCGAACACGCTACGCAGGGTTTGCAGGGCGGGGTTATTGGTCATAAATCATTACTTGCTAAATCTAAACCGGCAAAAAAGTTGTCGAGGTATTAGACCATAGATCAGGCCATCATCCGCAACCGCCCGATCCATGCGAAATCCGCTACGGCCTTCTACGCCTTGAAATAGTAACGCACATCCCCAATCTCCTTAATTCAATGTACAGCACGCCGATTTCAACAATTCAAAATCCACCCTATATAATGCCGCGCTTACCCAAGCCGCGGAAGGCGCCTAATTTTCTATGCTCATTACTTACTGCCGTTTACCCGACCGTCTTAAATATTTGATCGATAACGATCAACAATACCTGTTAAAACAAGGCCTGAAAGGCATCGAGAAAGAAAGCCTGCGCATCACCGAGCATGGCGAGATCGCCCAAACGCCTCACCCCACGGCGCTCGTTTCGGCATTGACCCACCCTTACATCACCACCGATTATTCGGAAGCGCTGATGGAATTCATCACTCCGCCGTTTGCCGACATCCGCCAAACCCTGGACTACATGCACCAGCTCCACCAGTTTGTCTACCCGCATCTAGGCGAGGAAATGCTGCTGGCCACCAGCATGCCCTGCGGTATCGACGGCGACTTGAGCATCCCCATCGCGGAGTACGGCAAATCCAACATCGGCAAGATGAAGCACGTTTACCGTAAAGGTTTGTGGCACCGTTACGGCCGCACCATGCAAGCCATCGCCGGCATCCATTTCAATTATTCGGTGCCGGAAGCGTTGTGGCCGGCGCTGTACCAGCAAAGCGGCTGCACGGTAGGCCTGGAAGACTTTATCTCCAACGCTTATTTCGGTTTGATCCGTAACTTCCACCGCCAAGGCTGGTTGATTTTGTATCTGTTCGGCGCCTCGCCGGCGATTTGCAAAACTTTTTTCAAAAGCCGCCCGCAATTGATGGAGCAATTCAAGGAGTTTGACGAGCACACCGTGTTCCACCCCTATGCGACCTCGCTGCGCATGAGCGACATCGGTTACAAGAGCAAGAACCAGGCGGGCTTGAAGATCGATTACAACTCGCTGGACGGCTACGTGGACAGCCTAAGCGCAGCCATCAACACCCCTTATCCGGACTACGAAGCTATCGGCGTGAAAGTGGACGGCGAGTACCAACAGCTGAACGCCAACATTCTGCAAATCGAAAACGAGTTTTACAGCACCATGCGCCCCAAGCAGATCGCCAAATCCGGCGAGAAGCCGACGCTGGCGCTGAAACGGCGCGGCGTGCTGTATGTGGAAATGCGCTCGCTGGATTTGAATCTGCTGAATCCGATCGGCATCGACGAAAGCACCGCCCGCTTTGTCGAGGCCTTCTTACTGTATTGTTTATTGCAGGACAGCCCGCCGCAAGGCCCGGACGAATTCCAGGTTAACAACAGCAACCAATTGCTGGTCGCCAATCAAGGCCGCCGCCCCGGTTTGCAATTAAACCGCAACGGCGAAACCGTCACCTTACAGCAATGGGCGCACAGCATCTTGTACGCCATGCAACCGATCTGCGCGGTGCTGGACAGAGGCAGCCTGGAACGCCCCTATCAACTGGCTTTGCAACACCAGTTGGCGGTCGTTGACAATCCGGCCTTGACGCCGTCAGCCCGCATCCTGGCCTGCATGCGTGAAAATGGCCAGGAATTTGGCTGCTTTGCCAGCAATACCTCGGCCTTGCATAAACATTATTTCAACGCCGAACCGCTGGACGATGAAACCCAAAGGCAGTTCGAGGACATGGCTGCCGCGTCCCTGCAAAAACAAGCCGACATCGAAGCCAACGACAAGTTGGACTTTGATGAGTATTTATCCCGTTACTTTGCCCAGAGCTAAATCCATGACTGAATTCGACTTAAGCACCGCCCAATCCGAGCTGCAAGGTAAAAATCCGCGCACGATCTTAAAAGCCGCGCTGGCCCATTTCGACAACATCGCCATTTCCTTCAGCGGCGCCGAGGACGTGGTGCTGATCGACATGGCCTTGCAAATCAGAAAAGACATTCAAGTATTCTCGCTGGACACCGGCCGCCTGCATCCGGAAACCTACCGCTTTATCGAACAAGTGCGTAAGCATTACGGTATTTGCATCGACATTTTGAGCCCGGACCGCGAGCAGCTGGATGCCTTTGTCAAAGAAAAAGGCCTGTTCAGCTTTTACGAAGACAACCACCAACAATGCTGCGGCATCCGCAAAGTCGAACCTTTAAAACGCAAACTAGCAACACTGGACGCCTGGATCACCGGCCAACGCAAAGACCAAAGCCTGGACACCCGCGGCGACATCCCGGAAGTGCAACTGGACGCCGGCTTCTCCGGCCCCGGCAAACAATTAATTAAATTCAATCCGCTGCTGAACTGGTCATCCGCGCAGGTGTGGGATTACATCGAAGCCTATCAGGTACCGTTCAACGAACTCCACCAACACGGCTATATCAGCATCGGCTGCGAGCCTTGCACCCGGCCGGTTTTACCTAATCAGCACGAGCGCGCGGGACGTTGGTGGTGGGAGGATGCAGCGAAGAAGGAATGTGGGTTGCATGGGGGGAATGTTAAGCCGTAATCTATGGAGCCATGAGTAAGCCGATTGGCATCTCTGGCTAATCACTTTGACAAAACTCGGCTACCTAATTCTGCCCCCTCTAACTGTGATAATTAGCATTTTTACAATTAACAAATAGGCGTTCTTGGAGACAAATTAGTTGAACAGCTTACTCCCCCAATGGATTATAGATATTAGCTCGATAAGCTCTATTATCGGTCTAATAATCACTATTTTTCTATTTTTTGAGGCGCGTACCATTCGTAGATCATTCTTGCGTAGAGCTCGACTTCCGACTATTACCAAAGAGTTGGAAAAAGCCACATCCGAGATTTCGAATAGACTTAAAACTTGGTCTACGAATGAACGACCAGCCTTAGAAATGTTTGCAAAAGTTAAAGCCCTACTTGAAAATATCAAAACTAAACTACCTATTGAAGAACAAAAGAAAATTAACGAATTTCTAAGGAAACTTCAACCTAGAAAATATATGGTATTCAAATCCAGTATTTCGGAAATTACAGAAGATAAGGGCTGGAGTCTATATACTGATCTAAATACTGTAGTCACAAGCCTTCAACAATTAGTCAAAGATTCTCAATGGGATTGACATAATGAGTTTTCATAGCAAAGCAACCCAGTTGGTAACAAAATTAATTAGATTTACCAATGAAAATAAAATCCAATGGAATATAAAAGACCCTCCTAGTTCTATCACAAGAGGTACAGATGATATTGTTCCAATATATTTTGAAGCAAAATACAAAGACAAATATGTTGCAATTTATCAGCAACGATATCAAAGTTTCTACCCTGAAAATGAGTCTTTTTACTGGTCTGAAAGAATTGTATTTGCTGTCCTTGATGCCCAAGACAGAGTTCTATGGGAATGTGCTGACCACTCGCCTGCTTTAATTGATTTGATGAATACAGTAAGAGAGAAATCTGCGGGAATTGATAACCTTTTGGATGATCTCCTAGATGATGAAATTTAGAGCAAAATGTCTTAATAAATGCCATATACGATCCATTCCTTCGAAATATGTTTCGCTAAAGCGAAGCTGAATTTAATGTCGGTTCTCGGACCGACAGCCGAGATACTTTTCTTTGCTTGTCCAAAGAAAAGTATCCAAAAGAAAAGACACCCGGATGCCGCTTATGCCCTGCG
>Ga0160182_135348_pt1 | contig 14070 bp, 10 predicted proteins | sample met14sa_FD_108561 | JGI IMG/M metagenome (GOLD analysis project Ga0160182, IMG submission 108561) | Synthetic bacterial communities of pure cultures from sediment of Lake Washington, USA, under high oxygen condition - MT... | ecosystem: Engineered > Modeled > Simulated communities (microbial... >... | reverse complement strand
GAAAGCGATTTAGAAAAAACAGAACAGGCCTCCCCCAAGCGATTAGAAAAAGCTAGGGAAGAAGGCGATGTGCCCCGCTCTCGCGAGTTGGCGGCATGTGCTGTGTTGTTTGCTTCTGGCTTGAGCTTAATGATGATGCAGCAACCTCTGAACACCGCATTAAAGCAATCGCTACGTTCCGGCTTAGAGTTTGACCGTACTGTAGCATTTGATCCTGCCGTACTATTAATGCGCGTCTCGCATACCGTATTCGATTTATTGATTGCATTTGCTCCACTGGCATTGGTACTACTTGCCGTTGCAGTTGCGTCTCCTATATTAGTAGGCGGCTGGGTATTCAGTAATAAAGCATTCGTGCCGCAATTCAATCGCCTAAATCCATTACAAGGCATCAGCAATATGTTCTCTAAAAATGCTGTGGTCGAACTTATCAAGTCCGTAGGCAAAGCCATCATCGTTGCTGGTGTTGCTTACTGGGTAGTCAGTAACGACTTAAAACCGATTCTGTCACTTTCTAATATGCCGCTAGAAGCTGGCATTGGTGAAGTAAGTGATTTAATGCTCTCAGGCTTCTTAACGATTGTGGCTGCATTGATTTTTATTGCAGCAATTGATGTGCCTTATCAGCTCTATCACTACGCTGAAAAACACAAAATGACCAAAGAAGAGATCAAACAAGAATCTAAAGAAGCCGAAGGTAATCCAGAAATCAAAGCCAAGATTCGCCAACAACAACGTGAGATGGCACGCCGCCGCATGATGTCAAAAATCCCAACAGCGGATGTGGTCATCACTAACCCAACCCACTACGCCGTTGCTGTGAAATACCAAGAAGCAGGCATGAGCGCACCGATTGTAGTGGCCAAAGGTGCAGATGCTGTTGCGCTTAAAATCCGTGAGATTGCCAAAGATAACAATATTGTCACGCTCGAGTCTCCTAAACTTGCCCGTGCCTTATATGCTCATACAGAACTAGATCAAGAAATCCCTGAAGCTTTATATGCGGCAGTGGCTGAAGTCTTAGCGTATGTATTCCAATTGCGTATGTTTAAACAACAAGGCGGCTACCAACCAGAAGTACCAAAAGCCTTGCCAGTACCTGATGCACTAGACCCACATAGCTTGATCCCAGCACCTAACTTAATGGCACAAGGAGGCTTAGCATGAACAACTTACCTCCATGGTTAGCCAATATGGGCGCACGTTCCGCTGCCGCACCAGTCATCATCATCATGCTATTGGCCATGATGATTTTGCCATTGCCAGCGATTATGCTGGACGTGTTCTTCAGCTTTAATATTGCGTTGTCTATCTTGGTCTTGATGATCGGTCTGCAAACTAGAAAAGCTTTGGACTTCATTGCTTTCCCTACTGTGTTGCTGATGACTACCATGTTGCGCTTATCCCTCAACGTGGCTTCTACCCGTGTAGTACTGACAGAAGGTCATACTGGCCCAGACGCAGCAGGTAAAGTGATTGAAGCGTTTGGCCACTTCTTGATTGGTGGTAACTATGCAGTGGGTATCGTGGTATTCATTATCCTCACCATCATTAACTTTACCGTGATTACCAAAGGTGCTGGCCGTATTGCAGAAGTCGGCGCACGCTTTACTTTAGATGCGATGCCAGGTAAACAAATGGCGATTGATGCGGATTTAAACGCTGGCTTGATTGGCGAAGATGAAGCACGTCGTCGCCGTACCGAAGTGGGCCAAGAATCTGAATTCTACGGCGCGATGGACGGTGCCAGTAAATATGTACGTGGTGACGCCATTGCTGGCATCTTGGTCATCATCATCAACATTGTCGGCGGGTTGATTGTGGGCATGGTGCAACATGATCTGCAGTTTGGTGATGCCGTTAAAAATTACACCTTATTAGCGATTGGTGATGGCTTAGTCGCACAAATCCCTTCACTCATTATCTCTGTCGCAGCTGGTGTGGTGGTATCACGCGTAGCCAACAACGAAGACATTGGCGGCCAACTGATTACCCAACTATTCAATAACCCAACTGTGATTTACCTGACTGCTGGCATTATCGGTGGTATTGGCTTGATTCCAGGCATGCCGCACTTTGCGTTCCTATTACTAGCCTCTATTTTGGCGGGTATTGCGTATGTGGTAGACAAGCAAAAAACACAAGCAGCGCTTGAACCAGAAGTAGAAGCACCGGCAGAAGTCATCACAGAAGTAGAAGAAGCCAGCTGGGATGATGTAGTGCCGGTCGATATCGTGGGCCTAGAAGTGGGTTATCGCCTGATTCCATTGGTAGATAAAGCACAAGGCGGTGACTTACTTAAACGCATTAAAGGTATCCGCAAAAAATTCGCACAGGAAGTTGGCTTCTTAGCACCTACCGTACATATTCGCGATAACTTAGAGTTACGCCCAAACAGCTACCGCGTCACCCTTAAAGGGGTTGAGGTAGCTACAGGTGAATCAAACTTTGGTCAGTTTTTAGCGATTGATCCAGGAACGGTGACAGGCCAATTAGAAGGTGCCGTGACGACAGACCCAGCCTTTGGTTTGCCAGCAGTATGGGTAGACGCCAACATGCGTGACCATGCACAAGCCATGGGCTATACCGTGGTAGACGCTGGCACCGTGATTGCCACCCATCTTAACCATATGATTTCGATGCACGCAGCCGAACTATTAGGCCGTGAAGAAGTACAAAAACTCTTGGATCACGTAGGTAAAGAATCACCTAAATTGGTTGAAGACTTAGTGCCTAAACTCTTATCGTTCGCACTCGTACAAAAAGTGCTCCAAAACTTACTGACAGAAGGTGTGCATATCCGTGACATGCGTACTATTTTGGAAACGCTGTCCGAGCATGCAATCCAAACACAAGATGCTGGCGATTTGACTGCGCTAGTACGCGTGAAACTGGGTCGCGCCATTGTGCAAGACTTGTTCCCAATTGGTAACGAAGTGACTGCCATGACGTTAGACGGCAACCTAGAGCGCATTTTATTGCAAGCCTTACAAAACAATGCAGCCAACAATACATCTATAGAGCCAGGCATTGCCGAAGCCTTAGCCAGACAAGCCGAGACTGCCTCTAAACAACACGAACAAATGGGCTTAACCCCTGTGTTATTAGTGCCAGCGCCATTACGCGCAGCACTTGCAAAATTTTTACGCCGTTCCGTTCCACATCTTCGCGTGTTGTCACACGAAGAATTACCAGATTCAAAAACCATTCGCGTCACTAGTCTTATTGGAGGTCAAGCATGAACATTAAACGATTTTTCGGAAAAAACTCACGCGAAGCGTTGAGCATGGTACGTAAAGCCTTAGGCGAAGACGCGGTGATTATTTCTAACCGTGCCAGTAATGGCGGCAATGAGATTCTTGCAGTCAGCGAGGCAGACATGCATGCGATGGCGAATCAGTTCAGCCCTCTCAGCGCAGATATGCTGGACAGTCCGACCATGCAGCTTCCACAAGAAACGTTTGAGGATGAAGAGGAAGAGGATTACGCGGATGCGCCTACCCTGCTTTCCATTCTCAATCAAAACAAACGTGCTGTAAAAGCGCCAGAGTTTGTGCCAGAAAAACCCAAAGCGGTAATGCCGGCAGCCAAAGTTTCGCCTAGACAAGAAGCGCCTTCTAGACGCGCAGCTATGGAACAACCAAGTTTTGATATGCAAGCAAATGACGATATGAGCGGCTTGTCTCACCAAGAGTTAAGTCAACAATTTAGCATGATGTTGAATGAGATGCGTGGCATGCGTAGCCGTGTGGAAACACAGTTAACGGCCATGGCATGGAACAACAATCTGCAACACAACCCGGTGAAAGCCAAAATATTGAGCACTTTATTAGCCGCTAACTTTAGCGCATCACTTTCTAGACAGTTGGCAGAAAAATTACCAAACAGCCTGGAAATGAACCGCGCATTGGCTTGGATCAAAGGTGCATTGGCCAGAAATCTGGATACGATTAAAGACGAAAGCGAATTATTAGACCAAGGCGGCGTATTTGCTTTGGTAGGCCCAACTGGCGTGGGTAAAACCACTACTACTGCTAAATTAGCAGCGCGTTATGTCATGAAGCATGGCACACAAAACTTAGGCCTCATCACTACAGATGGCTACAGGATTGGTGGTCATGAGCAACTGCGTATCTACGGTAAGATTTTAGGCGTGATGGTCTATGCCGTGAAAGACGAAGCCGATTTGAAAATCGCCTTGAATGAACTCAAACACAAACACTGCATTTTGGTGGATACCGTAGGTGTGAGCCAACGTGACCGCATGGTGACAGAACAAATCGCCATGCTTTCTAAAATGAATGTGAATATCAAAAAGCTGCTGTGCCTGAACGCTACTTGCACCGGTGAAACATTAACTGATGTGATCCGTGCCTATAAAGGCCGCGCGTTGGATGGCTGCATTATCACTAAATTGGATGAAGCCGCGACCATTGGCAATACCTTAGACGTCATCATCCGCGAGAAATTAAAACTGTACTACACCACGCACGGTCAACGCGTGCCAGAAGACATGCAAGTGGCCAACAAAGTAGAGTTGATTTCCAGAGCATTGACATTGAATTCGACCAGCTGGCCTTTCCAATACTTGGAAGAAGAATTGCCATTTGTGGTGGCCAATGTAGATAACTACGCAGATTACGTGAAAGCGACGGAGGTGAACCATGCTTAATGTGCCACAAGACCAAGCGGCTGGCTTACGTAGAATCATGGCGGCGCCTGCGCCACGTATTATTTCTATTATCTCGGCTGCCGCTACGCAAGATAAATCTCGTCTGATGACGAATCTTGCAGCATCGATCAGCGACCAAGGCAATAAGACATTAGTCATCCATGCCTCTAAAGAGTCTTCTGAGACTTATTATGGCATTAACGCCCTACCTACTTTGGTGGATACTGCCGGTAAAAAAATGGGATTAAACAAAGCCATTCATTTATCGCAACATGGTTTCTCCATTGCCAAAATGATGCAGAAAAGCCAATTGGATCAGATGTTGAATCACACCATGAGCGAATACTTAACCCAAGTATTTCATACCTTGGCCGATCAGTACGAGATTTTATTGGTAGACGCTTCACTCAATAAGGCTCATTTACTACCCATTAGTTTGCTCAACGATGGCGAAATTATTATCCAGCTCACGCGTCAGCCAGAATCGATTAAAGATGCGTATGCCATGATTAAAAAGGTCTACAGTCAATTAGGCCGTCGTCACTTTGGCATCATTGTGGACGATGCTACTGAACAGCAAGCCAAAGTGGTGTTTAACAATATTTCATCTGTGGCTAAACGCTATATGCGCATTGATTTAGAGTATTTTGGTGCGATTCCAAAAGATGACCATTTGAGCAAAGCCTCGCAATTAGGCCGATCTGTCATCGAGGCATTTCCATTGGCAACCGCCTCTAACGCGTTTAAGAAAATGGCACTTAAATTAGATTATAAGCACGCTACTCCTGCAGATTTTACGCCTGCACAATTTGCCTGAATTTAGGCCAGAGGTTATTTATGTATACAGTTACTGGTAAACACGATCAAAAAAGTGAAATGCTGACCAAGCATGCCACCATGGTGAAAAAACTCGCCTATCAACTCAAGGCAAAACTACCGCCCAGTGTTGAGCTAGACGATTTAATACAGGCTGGCATGATAGGACTGCTGGATGCGATTAACCGCTATGAAGACACGCACGGCGCGCAATTTGAAACGTATGCAGCCCAGCGTATCCGTGGTTCTATGTTAGATGAGTTGCGTAGCGCAGATTGGCTACCGCGTAGCATTCGCAAGAATATGCGTGATATTGAAGCAGCTATCCATCAGTTGGAACAACAACTTGGCAGAGCACCTTCAGAAAACGAGATTGCTAAAAAGTTGGATGTCTCGCTCAATGATTACTACGAAACACTGGGCGATTGCCAAGGCCATCAACTGGTGTATTACGAAGACTTTCATGATGATGAAAGTGGTGGTGAGCACTTTTTAGACCGCTATGTAGACGACGAGAACAGCGACCCGATCAAAGGCCTGCTGGAAAGTGATTTCCGTGATGCGCTCATTGAATCGATTGAAGCGTTGCCCGAGCGTGAAAAAATATTGATGGGACTTTACTACGAGCAAGAGCTCAACCTCAAAGAGATTGGTGCCGTCATGAACGTATCCGAATCCCGCGTATGTCAATTACATAGCCAAGCGGTTGGCCGCTTACGTGCACATTTGAAAGAAAGAGCATGGACTGGGGTAGTTTAGCTGGCCTAGCCATTGCCCTGCTCGCACTGGTTGTTGGCCAAGCGGTAGAGGGTGGGCAAATTGCCTCATTGGTACAGCCAGCTGCGCTGCTGATTGTGCTATTTGGCACTTGCGGCGCAGTATTGCTGCAAACCAATTATGCAAGCTTTATAGAAGGCGTAGTGATGGCGAAACATGTATTTATCACGCCACATGACGATCGCCGTGAGTTGGCTGCACGCATCAGCGCTTGGGCCACATATGCACGTAAAGAAGGCATTTTTATGTTGGAAAGTTATTTAGGCCGCGAAACTGATCTGTTCATTCGCAAAGGCTTACAACTGATGATCGACGGTACACCGCCTGACCGTATTCGTGAGATTTGTGCGATTGATATCCATTTTTATGAACTCAAACAACGCAATGCCGCCAAAATTTGGAGTGCAGCGGGTGGCTACGCGCCCACCATTGGCATTTTAGGTGCAGTAATTGGCTTAATCCATGTGATGGAAAATTTATCTGACCCCAGCAAATTGGGCAGTGGTATCGCAGTTGCCTTTGTCGCCACCATTTATGGCGTAGGCTTTGCTAACTTAGTGTTTTTACCCATCGCCAGCAAGCTTAAAGCCTTGATTACGCACGAGATGATGCGCCGAGAAATGCTACTGAATGCCTGGGTATCGATTGCACGCGGCGACCATCCGAAAATTGTGGAAGAGCGTTTGCAGTCTTACTTACACTGATGTGACGAATCATGATTAGAAGAAAACCACTGGACGATGATGACGATAACTCAGACCGCTGGTTAGTATCGTATGCAGACTTTATTACCCTGCTGTTTGCCTTTTTTGTGGTGATGTATGCCATTTCATCCGTGAATCTCAGCAAATACAATGCGCTGACTAACGCCATAGATACTGCATTTAGCGGCGATAGCGCACCAACAGTGCCACAGCAAAAAAAAATAGACGTAAAACCGCAACCGGAAAAATCGCTGATTAAACCATTACCACTGAGTTATTTGTATCAAGAGAAATCGAAACGTGAGCGTGAAAACATGGCTAAGTTAGGCGTTGATCTTTCTAACAAGCTTGCGCTGATGATACAGGATGGTAAAGTACAAGTGATGCAAAATAACCGTGGCGTGCGCATCGATATTAACGACAGCGTATTGTTTAACTCTGGCTCCGCAGACCTTGCAGATTCTGCTGTGGAAATCATCAACGAAATCGCAGTGATTTTGAACGCCAACCAACGCTTGATTCAGGTAGAAGGCCACACTGACGATACGCCGATACATACACACCAGTTTTACTCCAACTGGGAGCTCTCCGCAGTGCGTGCCAGTACAGTAGTACGCATGCTAAATGCAGCAGGCGTAGTAGAAACGCGTTTAAGCGCACTAGGCTACGGCGCTACCCAACCTATTAGCAGTAGTGACACCGAGTTTGGTCGGGCAAAGAACCGTCGCGTATCGATCATGATTTTGTATGAGACAAAAAACGAATTGCAAGATACGCTAGAAATTAAGCCTCAAGAAGTCAAACTGCAAGAAATCACACCACAAGTGCCATAACTGGCATGCGTATTATTGTTTACTCAGCTTTAAAATTGCATTGAATTGCTCAATGGGCAATGGCTTACCAAAAAAGTAACCTTGGTAACGACGGCACCCATTGGTAAGCAAAAGTTCGCGCTGCTCATGGGTTTCCACCCCTTCAGCAATCACGCCGATGTACATACTTTGCGCCATGGCAATGATCGTACGCACAATCGTCCTATCGTGGCTATCTGTCACAATATCGCGCACAAAAGACTGGTCTATCTTAAGCTGATAGAGCGGTAACCGCTTTAAATATTGCAGCGATGAATAACCCGTACCAAAATCATCTAGCGAGAACTGCACGCCAACCTGCCCCAGCGCATTCATGTACTCTACGGTTTCTTCTACATTTTCCAACAACATGCTTTCTGTCAGCTCTAAGCGCAAATGCATCGCATCAATGCCATGTTTTTGTATGCTGGCTTTCACTTGCTGCACAAAATCCACTTGTCTAAACTGCTTGGCACTAATATTCACGGACAAAGTCAGCTCACGGGTATTGGGATCCGCCTGCCATGCTTTGATTTGTGCACAAGCGGTATCTAGCACCCATGTACCAATCGGGATAATCAAACCACTTTCTTCCGCCAGAGGAATAAACTCGGCCGGCGAAATCATGCCGCGCTCTGGGTGTAGCCAGCGAATGAGCGCTTCCGCACCAAATGGCTGTCCTAAATGATCGACTTGCACTTGGTAGTAGAGTTTGAGCTGGCATTCGTTGATGGCTTTTCTCAGCTCTGTTTCTAAACCCACCAATGCTGTGATGTTGGCTTGCATTTTGGGGTCAAAGAACCTAAAGGTATTGCGCCCTGCTTTTTTGGCCTGGAACATGGCAATATCAGATTGTTGCAACACATCCTCTGCATCCATTTTCTGCTGCCCAAACAGGGTAATGCCCACACTGGCGCTGCTATGATGTTTTTGCTTGGCAATCGTGAATGGTTTGTTCAGTACTTTTAAAATACGATCTGCGACAATTTCTACTTGCTTGGCCGCCTCAATCAACTCACTACTTAGGTTTTCGACCAGCACAACAAACTCATCGCCACCTACGCGTGCAATCGTATCGGCAGCTTGCAGATTGGCTCTTAATCGATTGGCCACCTCTACTAACAGCATATCGCCTATATCATGGCCGCGTGAATCGTTCACCGTTTTAAACTGGTCTAAATCCAGATACATCAGCGCACTATTGGCCCCAGATTCAAGATTCATCGCCATGGAACGCTTGAGTTGCTCAAATAAGAATCTGCGATTGGGCAAGCCGGTGACGTCGTCATAATAGGCTAAGTGCGCAATCTTAGAAATGGATTCGCTACGCTCTAAGGCGATGCTGATCAGGCGCGCGGATTGCTCAATCAATATCATGTCGTACTCATCCGGCGCATGCGCCTCATGGTGATAAATGCCAAAGGCACCCAGCACATTGCCTTTTGCCCCAATAATGGGCTCCGCCCAACTGGAACCAATGCCATATTTCTGGGCAATTTCTCGGTTCTTAGTCCAGTAAGGATGCGTCATCACATCCTCTACAATCACCCGTTTTTTAATAAATGCCGCCGTACCAATCGAGCCCATTCCCATGCCGATTTTCATGCCTTCTAGTGCATCCACAAAGCCTTCTGGCAAACTTAGGGCAGATACTACTGTCAGTTGCTTTCCATTCTCCGCAAGCATGGCAATCAAACAAAACATAGAGGGATTGAGCTGTTCAATACCCGCTACAATACTATCTAAAAGCACTTGTAGGTTTTCTTCGCGCACCACCAGTTCCAGCATGCGACTTCTAAATTGCTCGTAATTTGATATCCGTCGACGGTTAGAAATATCTCTGGCAAAGCCCACTGTACCCACGACTTTGTCTTCTACAATGACTGGCGATTTGTAAGCTTCAAACCATAAACGATTACCTTCCACCTCTATAATTGCATCCAGCGTCTTGGGCTCACGGCTAATCATGACCGCTTTGTCCTGAGATCTATAAGAATCAGCCAAATCAGGTGGCCAAAAATCTGAATCGGTTTTGCCAATCACCTGCTCTAAAGTATCGGCACCGCATGCATACAAAAACGCCTCATTCACGGTTAAGAATCGACTATCTTTGTCTTTTAACCAGACCATGAATGGGAAATTATCCAACAAAGAACGTTGATACGCTTCTTTCTGCCTTAGCTCAAAATCGGCCTGCTTGCTGGCTGTAATATCAAACAACGTCATTCTGACCATCGCATGGTCTTCGGTCACATGCGTACGTACGCATGTAAGTTTTACATCAACATGTGTCCCAGTTTCTTCGTCTGCTAACCCAATCTCAAATGCTAGCTCTGCACCCTCTTGCAACGCTTTTAATGCAGCAAACTGTGATTGCCAATACTTTTTATCTTGCTGCGCGACATAACGTGCAAAGCGCTCTTTACCTAATTCTTTGCGCTTAATACCAAGAATAGACCTAGCTTTCCAATTGGCTTCTGACACCATGCCTTGCTCATTGACTGTTAAATAGCCAATCGGGGCAAACTCGTACAAATCCACATAACGCTCACTAGACTCCAATAATGCATGCTGGGTTTTACGCAGTTTCTCTTGTTCTTGTTTACGTTCAGTAATAATGTCAAATACACCAAGTAGGCCAATAATCTCATTACGCGCATTGCTGAGTGGCACTTTGGACTTCAGTGCCCAATCATGTTTGCCTTGGCCATTGGTGACTTCTTCCTCGTAAAACAACTTAGGCACACCCGCGGCCATAATCGCAGCATCATCCTGCCTAAATTTTTCGGCATGCGCTGACGGAAAAAAGTCCTCATCACTTTTCCCATAAATTTCAGAAGGGTCGCTTAAGCCCATTTCTAAGGCAAATGCTTTGTTGCAGCCTAAATAACGTGAATGTTTGTCTTTCCAAAAAATTCTCGATGGCGCAGCATCAATCACAGTAACCAATAAATAACGAGACTCCTCAATGGCATTGTGCAGTGCGTTTTGTTCTGTAATGTCTCGGATCACACACACAAAATTGCTGGCTGCATTATATTCATCCAGCACCGGCGTGATGGTGAGCTCGTTCAGGAACGGGTTTCCCTCTTTGTGATAGCTGATGACTTCCCCAGAGAAAGAGAGATTCTGTGTAAGTAGTTGCTGAATTTCTAATAAGGCATCAGCATTGGTATGCGCCGAGTATAAAAAATCCAAATGCTGCTCTTGCAAATCACTCAGCAAGTAACCAGTGATTCTAGTAAACGCATCATTGACCGCTACAATTTTCCGGTTAGCATCGGCCACCAATACCCCCTGAGAGATGGCACGGAAAGCATAGGCATCAATCCGCAGCTTCTCTTGTGTTTTTTTCTGTTCGGTCACATCGCGCACCAACACAACATAGGTGTGCGCATCATCGTCTTTTACATTATTTACCACAGACAACTCAAACCAGCGTTTACCTTGCAAAATCTCCAAACTAAAATGCTTATCTTGAGAGCGTCCGTGCTGCTTAGCTTCTTGTATGGCGGCTAAAATCGCTTCACAAGCCTGCGATGGCAGAAACTCATGAATGGGTTCGCCCATAAAAGCATTTGGCGAAGCGGCCAACAGCTCTTGCGAGGCCGAATGCACCAATAGGCAAATGCCATGCTCATCGGATTCAAACAACAAATCCGGAATGGAACCCAGTTTTGCGTGTAATGCAATGCCACCCATGATGGCCGCTTCTTTTAGCTGTTTATTCTCGGTAATATCTTTGATATAACCGGTCCACAATATACTGCCATCCGGCTCTAACTCAGGCGTAGAGTTGCCAAACAGCCAACGTACCCTGCCATCTGGCAAATGCACACGGAACTCGCACTGCCAAGCAGACAACTGATGTGCAGATTGGCGGCCAGCTAATATAAAGCGATCGTAATCACGTGGGTCAATGCGCGTAAGCAATGCGCTGGCATCGTCTTTCACATCGTCAGGGTTAAGCGCAAACAGCTCTTTGATTTGTGGACTGGAGAATGGAATACTGGTGGATTTATCAGATTTCATCCGAAATTGATAAATCATACCTTGTAAGTGCAGGGTGATTTTTGAAAGCAGGTCTAAAGCGTGTTTGCCAGCTTTATCCACAGATGGGTCAGTAGGTTCCATATTCAACTTTCAATCTAATCAAGTCAAACGGATTTCTACTTGCTGCAATTGATAAGCCTACTTGTGTCAAGCCCATTTAATCTAGAAAACCACACGTATGTTCAAAAGCAACGATGTTCAACTTATTGTTTTTATTGTATAAACATACACTTATTGATGTATATTTATGGAGTAGATTTAAAGCAGAATGATGCTAACATTCTTGATGGTTGTCAATTGATTTGTAAAACTTTATTAAACAACGAGTGAGCTGCGCAGATAATGCTGTGATTTAGCTTGACCGTTTTTACCGTAGGTATCTGTGCGTACAGATTCGCCTTGTAAATGGCCTAACACCTGTTGGTTGCGATTGAAATGTTTATTGATGAGTACGCCGTTTAATCGATTCAATTCTTTTGCTTGCACTAAAGCCTTCTGAAAAGTTTCCCAAGCGCGGTTCAATATTGGCTTGGCTTGCGCTTTTAGCCATTGTGCCATGCCTTTTTCATTCGCTTCGTAGCCTTGCTGTGCCAATGCATCATAGCGATTCTTAGCTGCAACGCTCAACTGCTGCAACAGCACCAAACGTTTATCAATCAGTTGTTCGATTGCATCAATGTCAGACACCACTAATGCAGCCTGCTCTTTTTGCAAATCAGACAATAGTTGATTCACCAATAAGGCATCTTGTTCAAACGTGATTGCCGAACGTGATGCTTGTGCTGCTGATGATGGTGCGTGCATAAGTAACCTCGATTTATTTGTTTTTCAGCAAATCTTTCACAGTATCAATCAAGCCATCCGCTACTTTCTCTGAATTGACTTTAAATTGACCACTTTCAATCGCCGATTTGATGGCATTGACTTTTTCTGTATCAAACACGCCAGAAGTGGAGACTTCTGAAGCAATTGCTTGCAGTTGTACAGACATAGGAGACAAGGTGACATTTTCGCTTGATGCAGCCGCGACTGTAGACTTGTTGTCAGCTACACCACCTGTACTGGAACGCTTGCCAGCACTTGCTTTGTCAGCACTCAGTGTATCTACACCGTGCTCCAGTTTGTTTTTGATGGAATCATTAATTTTCATGGTGAAATCCTTTTCGCGAAACACTATGCTCAATCTGCCTAGGTAATCTATGTATTGATTAATACATCTCTATATGAGTGATATCGGCATAGTTTAAGCGAACTTTAATCCTTTGTGATGATTTTTTTAATTCCCACTAGTTTAACTTAAATTTTAAAAATTAAACTTTTTAATTCAACATATTAAATAAACTTATTAATAGTTTACTTCAACTTTTCCACCGGTACGGGCAATGCCTGAAATGTACTGCCCATTACTGACTTTAACCTGTACTACCTGACCATCACTGGCCTTTGCCATGGCTTGACCTTCTGCTGAGACAGAAAACCCCTGTCCTTGCGAGATCACCATCACCATTTGCCCCTGCTGCACTACTAGGCTGGCCTTTAACATATCTTGTCGTAACACAGTGCCTGCACGCATGGAGATATTTGCGGTACGTCCAACAGCTTGACTGGCTTCTGTGAAAATACCCGCTGGCAATTGCGTTAAATCACCAGTCTCAAACATCATGTCTTGTGCAGTAATTTGCTGACCTTGCACCAATGGATTTACAGCGACCAAATATTGCGCTTGTACGCTCACAGTTGCTTGCACATAAATCGTCCACTGTGGTGATGCGCAACGCACACCCACGCTGGTCTTGCCCCATGGGCGACTGCCACTGGGAATAAATACATTAACGTCACCACATGCGGCTAACTTGAGGTTAGGATCAATGGCACCGGCTTTGATATCGACTTTGCCAGGGTACCCGACCGTTTGCACGGCTAAGAATGCAATGATTTTTTCTTTGAGTAGGGCTAGATTTTGCTTGTTGGATACTTGCTCATAGGCTGCCACGCGGGTAGCCCCCGCCTCTTCTGCAAAAGATAATGGACTCACCATCATGCAAGCCGCGCTACAAATGCATGTCAACCACATGATTTTAAATGACTTTCTACTGATCATTTGCATAATCAACACCCATATCTAGATTGAATTAATGATGCATTCTACGCATTTGCCGTACAACTAAAGGCAAGAAAAGGACGGGTTTTATCCGTT
>Ga0160182_129648_pt1 | contig 15027 bp, 14 predicted proteins | sample met14sa_FD_108561 | JGI IMG/M metagenome (GOLD analysis project Ga0160182, IMG submission 108561) | Synthetic bacterial communities of pure cultures from sediment of Lake Washington, USA, under high oxygen condition - MT... | ecosystem: Engineered > Modeled > Simulated communities (microbial... >... | reverse complement strand
TTCAGCTGGAGCGTCAAAGCGCTGCCCGCGCCGTTCAAGCGTTATCTGCTGGTAGTGGCGCTGTTCACGCTGGGCAACGCCTCCAACATGTTCCTGCTGCTGCGGGCGAAAGACATGGGCTTGCCCGAATATCAGGTGCCGCTGCTGTGGGCGCTGGTGTCATTGACTGCGGCGCTGTTTTCCGCGCCATTGTCCGCTCTGTCCGACAAAGTGGGACGCGTCCGACTGATCGTCGGCGGCTGGGTGGTTTATAGTGTGTTTTACCTGTTGCTCGGGCTCAACGGCCAGCCCTTGCTGGTATGGCCGTTGTTCGCCTTTTATGGATTATTCATGGCCGCAACCGAAGGCGCCGAAAAAGCGCTGGTTGCTGACATGGTATCGAACGAAGTATTGGGCACGGCCTACGGCTGGTTTAACCTGACGGCCGGCATCATGTTGCTGCCGGCCTCGATCATCTTCGGCTGGCTGTGGCAAGCAACAAGTCCGCTGGCCGCTTTCGGATTTTCCGCGGGCTGCGCTTTGTTCGCCGCGTTGTTGCTGCGTGTTTGGGTATCGCCGTTGCATTGCAAGTCAACATGAAAACCCGCATTAACAAGAAGCCCCCGACGACACCTGCCGTATTTGGCATCATCAACAGCGTCCAACCATGCGCATCCTGATTGTCGAAGACGAAAAGAAAACCGCCGCCTATTTGCACAAAGGGCTGACCGAGCAAGGCTTTATCGTCGATGTCGGCATTGACGGCGAAGAGGGCTTGCTGCTCGCTACGACAATCGCTTACGACCTGATCATTCTCGATGTGATGGTGCCGTTGCGCGATGGCTGGTCTGTGCTCAAAGAGCTGCGACGCGGCGGCAAGCAGACCCCGGTGCTGTTTTTGACGGCGCGCGATGCTATCGACGACCGGGTAAAAGGCCTGGAACTGGGCGCCGACGACTATCTGGTCAAGCCTTTCGCCTTCGTCGAGTTGCTGGCGCGGATTCGCTCGATTCTCCGGCGCGGCCCCGCACGGCAAGCGGAACATTTGGCTTTAGCCGATCTTGCGCTCGATCCCATTCGGCACAAGGCGTTTCGTAACGGCCAACGGCTGGATTTGTCGCCCAAGGAGTTCGCCTTGCTGTCGCTGTTCCTGCAACGGCCTGCGGAAGTGCTGTCGCGGACGCTGATCGCCGAGCAGGTTTGGGACGTCCATTTCGACAGCGACACCAATATCGTGGACGTGGCGATACGCCGCCTGCGGCAGAAAATCGACGACCCGTTTCCGCAAAAACTGTTGCATACCGTCCGGGGAGTCGGCTATGTCCTTGAAGAGCGCTAAACCCTGGTCGATTACCGCCCGACTCACGCTGCTTTACATCGTTTCGGCCTCGGTGATTCTATTGGCTATCGGCTGGTATCTGCATCAGACGCTGGCCGAAACCCTGGCGCAGGACAACAGGCAGTTCCTGTTAAAAGAGATTCAGCTATTGCGCACCGTGCTGCTGGAACAACCGCCGAACCTGGAAAGACTGGCGGATGAACAAAGCGAAGGCATGGACTTACCCGCAGGCCGTTATTATTCCAGAATCCTGGATGAAAGCGGACGCAGCTTGAGCGAAACGCCGGGCATGGAAACCTTGCCGACTGCAACGCAGTTTCCGGTAGTTACCGAAAATGCGATCGCTCAGAAAATTGCCGACGGACGAACGCTAATGCTGATGACGGCGCGGAGCAAATCCACCCCGCAGCAAATCATTCAAATCGCCCTCGACATTTCACATGAAGCGGCGCTTCTTGCCAAATACCGACGCAACCTGATTGGGGCGCTGTTTTTCGGCCTGCTGTTTTCAACGTTGACTGCTATTTTTGTCGCCCGACGCGGCTTGAGTCCTGTTGCCGAAATGACGAGGCATATAGAAGGCATCAGCGCAGCTCAACTGGATGAACAGCTAGACCCGGCCGCCACCCCCAGAGAACTGTCCAACCTGGCAACAGCCTTTAATGCGATGTTGCTGCGCCTGTCCAAATCCTTTGCGCAACTGAACCAGTTTTCCGCCGATCTGGCGCACGAACTGCGCACCCCGATCAATAACCTGATGGGCGAAACCGAGGTAGCCTTGTCCAAACCCCGGAACGCCGACGAATACCGGGAGATTCTCGAATCCAGCCTCGAAGAATACGGACGACTGTCGCGAACGGTTGAAATACTGCTGTTTCTAGCGCGGGCCGAAAACACCGGGATTCCATTGCGTACTACGCGTCTGGACGGCCGAGCGGAATTGGAAGCGGTTTGCAGTTACCATGAAGCCTTGGCCGAGGAAAAAGGCGTTCGCCTGATCTGCGAGGGCCAGGGGGGTCTTTATGCCGATGCGCAGCTGTTCAAACGCGTTCTCAGCAACCTGCTGCTTAATGCCCTCCAGCATACTCCGCGCGGTGGAGAGATTCGCTTATCGCTGGATTCGGCTGGCGACGGTTCGGCAAGCGTCAGCGTGCAGGACACAGGCTGCGGTATCGCGGCGGAAAACCTGCCCAAGCTATTCGACCGGTTTTACCGCGTCGATCCTGCTCGCTCGGCGGAAGGAACCGGGCTGGGTCTCGCCATCGTCAAATCCATCATGGATCTGCATGACGGATCGGTGGTCATTAACAGCGAACTCAACCAAGGCACTGTCGTCACGCTTCATTTCACGGCTAAACAGAAAAGATAGCCTACGAACCCGCTAAATCAAGGCTTATCAATCACTTCATCCCTCAACACATCAAATTCATTGAAGGCAATATTCAGGCTAAGCTTCAAGTTGATGATGCAGGCGATGGTAGTACTGGTGAAGATACAGATCATGATGGCGATTTGGTATTTCACCGCCAGCCACGGTTCGCTGCCGCCCAGTATTTGACCGGTCATCATGCCGGGCAAGGAGACCAGTCCCATGGTAGCCATTCCGGCGATGGTCGGATTGATCGCGGCTTTGACGGCATCCCGAAAGTACGGACGCACCGCTTCCCAGCGGGTCGCGCCCAGCATTAGAAAGGTCGCGTATTCGTTTTCGTTCTTGCGGAGCGCCGAATAAAAGCGCTCCAACGCGATGACGTTGCCTTGCAGGCAGTTGCCGAGGATCATGCCCGCCAAAGGCACGATATATCGGGCGTCGTAAAAGTGAGCCGGCTGGATGACCAGAATCACCAGGTAAGCGGTGGAGAACAGTATGCTGGAGGCAATGGCCATAAAGGTAGCCAGTACGAAATAGCGCGCTTTAAGTCCTGCGCGGCGCAGAATGCTTAAATCGGCGACCAACAACATCACCAATATCCACAAGCCGTTGAGCCAGGGATGGTTAAGATCGAACAGCATTTTCAGGTAGATCCCAACCAGCGCTAACTGGATGCTCATGCGCAGGATGCTGATGCCAATATCCCGGCTCAAGCGCAAACCGATCAGCCGGAGCAGCAACCAGGGCAGCAAGCAGAGTCCGTAGAGCAGCGCCATCCGCGGCAGCGCAATATCAAGTGTTTCCATTGCGTTTTACCTGAGTCAATCGACCCGCTTCAAGTTCAAAAACAATGCCGCAGCGTTCCAACCACTCAGGGTCGTGAGCCACCGAAAGGACCGTCAGCTGCGGATCGGAAAAAACATCGAACACGGCTTGTTTGCTTTCCGCGTCCAATGCGCTGGTCACCTCGTCCAGCAGATACAGTTTTTTGCCCAATAACAGGCCTCGAGCCAGCGCAATCCGCTGTTTTTCGCCGCCGGAAATACGGCTGCTTTCCTGGCGTAAAATGTCCGCGGGCAAGCGCAGTCGCTGCAACACCTCAATCAGTTGCGCTTCGGTGGGTCGATGATCGCGATGCGTTTTGAATTGAAAAGGCAGCAGCAGTGCTTCTCGCACGCTTTCAGCACCCAACATCGGTTCTTGCCCAATGTAAGCGGTGCAGCTTCGAACGGTCTGAACGGATGATGGGGTTAGCGGTTGTTCCTGAAAGTAAACCGTGCCTGACTTTATAGGATGGAGCCCCAGCAAGGTTCTCAGCACACTGCTTTTACCGGAGCCGGATTTGCCGCATAACACGGCTTTTTCTCCGGGAAATAGCGCGAAGCTGATGTCGGATAGAATCGTTTTTTCGTGGACAATGACCGAGACGCAGTCGAATCGAATGATAGGGGACATTAAAATTGAATTCACCGTGGCGAAACCATGAAGCTATTGTGCGTTTCCAGATGACTGCAATCTTCAGTCATGTGCCCTTTAATGACGACTGTCTGAAAAGCTGACAAGACCATTTCCGGTAAATAACAGTCCTGCAAATTTGATTTTTTATTTCACCGCGAAGCCATTAAAAATGGCTACATGCACATACTTATAGCGGGATTTGGATTAAACCGTTTGTTTATCTCAACAAATGCTTAACCGCATCCCTTTCTTCTTTTAATTCAGCCTCGGTAATGCGCATTCTTTGTCGGCTGAAGTCGTTAATTTCTAGGCCTCTTACAACATTAACTTCGCCGTCAACTACCGTTACCGGGAAAGAGTAAACCAACCCGGATTCAATGCCGTAATGGCCGTCCGATAACACGGCCATGCTCACCCAGTCGCCCGGCTCGGTGCCCAAAGCCCAGGTTTTCATCTGGCCTATCGCCGCATTGGCGGCCGATGCGGCGCTGGACTGCCCTCTGGCTTTAATGATTTCCGCGCCCCGCTGCTGAACGACGGGGATAAACTCATTGACATACCAATCATTATCAACCAACGATAAGGCATCCTGGCCTTTGACCTTGGCATGATGAATGTCGGGATACTGCGTCGTCGAGTGGTTGCCCCAAACCGTCATGTTCTTTACATCGACCGGCAAAACGCCGCATTTTTCAGCCAATTGGCTTAGCGCCCGATTATGATCCAACCGTGTCATTGCGGAAAAATTCTCCGGCTTTAAGTCCGGCGCATTGCTCAACGCAATCAGGGCATTGGTGTTGGCCGGGTTACCGGTCACCAAGACCTTTACCTTTCTGCTTGCGACGTCATTCAAGGCTTTACCTTGAACCGCAAAAATCTCTGCGTTGACCTCCAATAAATCCTTGCGTTCCATGCCCGGCCCTCTTGGCCGCGCGCCGACCAAAAATGCATAATCAACATTCTTGAACGCCACTTTGGGATCGTCGGTGACTTCAATGCGATGCAGTAAGGGGAAAGCGCAATCTTTTAACTCCATGACCACGCCTTGCAAGGCACTCATTCCCGGGGTTATTTCAAGCAAATGCAATACGATCGGCTGATCGTAGCCCAATAACGCGCCGGCAGCCAATCGAAACAACAAAGAATAACTGATTTGGCCTGCGGCGCCGGTTACAGCAATGTGAACGGGGGTTTTCATCTGTTTTTCCTTTGATTTTTATATTTTTTCCTAAGCTTATTCGATAAAGCTACCAAGATAATCGGAAAATATTGCCACTAAATCCATTCCCGATAACGCACAACAACCGCAGCATTAATCCATTCTTACAGATAATAACGAAGATAAGCCTCTACAAGCAAGCATATCAAAAAAACATGCCCGAGATTCAAGCCGCGGCCAAACAGGAAGCAGGCTAAATAAGGCACTGTTGAGTTTATTGAGTATAATATGCCGGTTTAATAATCGTATTCATGCGTACTAGCCAAACCCACCACGAGTAAGTTAATGAAAAAACTGTTATTCCAATTCGATACAGACACTCACCCTTCAGTTTTCGATACTGTTGTAGCCTATGACGGCGGTGCAGATCATGTCATCGGACACGGAGGATTGACGCCTGAAAATATCACGGCTCTGGTAGAAGGCACGATCTTTACCCGTGCGCCAAAAGACAAGAAAAACACTGCCATTTTTGTCGGCGGCAGCGACATGATCGCCGGACAGGCGCTATTTACTGCCGTGCAAAAACACTTTTTCCCAGGCTTCCAGGTCTCGGTCATGCTCGACAGTAACGGCAGCAATACCACCGCCGCCGCCGCCGTGGCAAAACTTGCATCCAGCGGCGCTTTGGCCGGTAAAAAAGCGGTGGTGTTGGCCGGTACCGGCCCGGTAGGTCAACGCGCTGCGGCGATGCTGGCAAAGGAAGGCGCAGAGGTATCCTTGACCGCTCGCAAAATGGAGCGCGCCGTTCAAGCTTGCGATAACATGAAAGCGCGCTTTGGCGTAAACCTGACGCCTGTTGAAGCATTCGATAACGATGCCCGCGCCAAGGCCATTGAACACGCAAACATCGTTTTTGCAACCGGCGCGGCCGGTGTGGAACTGCTCTCAGCCGATCAATGGCAGCACAATACCCATATCGAAATGATGGCCGATGCCAACGCTACGCCGCCCATAGGCATAGGCGGCACCGACGTCATGGACAAAGGCAACCTGCGCAACGGCAAAATCATCTGGGGCGCGATCGGTTTTGGGTCGTTAAAACTGGCCCTACACCGCGCCTGTATCGCAAAACTATTTGAAGACAACAAGCAGGTTTTCGATGCCGAGAATATCTTCGCGCTGGCTAAGGAAATGGCATAAACAGCACCCATTGCCTTCATATAACCTGACCATGAGCCCCTTAGCAGATCAAGCCGACTTGGCATCGATAAGACAAGACGCCTTCAGCATTTTTCAGGCAGGCATAGCGGCGGCCGATCCTTATCAGGCGGTTAAACGCCACCTTGTCCCAGAGCTGTTTGGCCGCTGCTCAAAAGTCCATCTTATCGCGTTCGGCAAGGCGGCTTGCGCGATGGCACAGGCCGCTTCGGAAATCATTCCTGCCAGGATGCTGGCGGGCAGAGGCATAGCCGTTACCAATTACGAGAATGTAACCGACATCGATAATGTTGACGTGATCGGCGCATCGCATCCGCTGCCCGACGCAGCCGGGCTTAAAGCTGCGCAAATCATTGCCGAACGCGTGCGTAATGCTCAACAGAATGAACTGGTGCTGATACTGGTGAGCGGCGGCGGCTCGGCGCTGATCCCCTACCCTGCCGATCAAATCACCTTGCAGGAAAAGATTGCCACCACCGATTTATTGTTGGCCTCCGGTGCGACCATCAACCAGATTAACTGCGTACGCAAACATTTGTCGCGACTAAAAGGCGGCGGCCTGGCCCGGATGGCTGCGCCCGCCCATTTGCATGCATTGATTTTATCCGACGTGTTGGGCGATGATCTAAGCTCCATTGCCAGTGGCCCCACCGTAGCCGATGCCACCACTTATGCCGACGCCATCGAGATTTTGAAAGCCAAGGGCGTTTGGGATCAGGTGCCGATCAATGTCCGCCGGCATCTGGAACAGGGTATGCTGGGCAATATTGAAGAAACACCCAAGCCCGGCGATGATGTATTTAAAAACACTGGGCATACCCTGATCGGCAGCAATGCCATCAGCGTCAACGCAATGCTGCAAGCGGCTAAGAATCTGGGCTACGAGACGAAACTGTACAGCGATCATTTATGCGGCGAGGCCAGAACTGTAGGGGCGACTTTAGTCGCCCAGTGTGTCGAAGGGCGACTACAAAAAGCAGGCGCTTTAGGCGAAATCACCCTACAAAACAAGCCCATGGCCCTGTTGGCGGGCGGCGAAACCACGGTCACCTTAAAAGGTAATGGACGCGGCGGCCGCAATCAGGAAATGGCGCTGGCTTTTGCGATTGCCGCAGAACAACAAGGCCTAACCGGCAACTGGGCATTCCTTAGCGGCGGCACCGACGGCCGCGACGGCCCCACCGATGCGGCCGGCGGCATCGTCGACCGAGATACGATAAAACGCATGACTCAAGCAGGCGCAAATCCGTCCGAGCTACTTGAGAATAACGATTCGTACACCGCTTTAAAAACGTCTGACGACTTAGTGAATACCGGCACGACAGGCACCAATGTCGCCGATCTGCAAATATTGCTGATCCAGCCTGCACCCTAAACAAAAAATATTAATTCAGGAGAACACCATGTTTAAAAAATCAATGACTATCAAAGGCTTCGACGATGAATTGTACCAAGCCATCGAAGAAGAACGTCAACGCCAGGAAGATCACATCGAACTGATCGCCTCTGAAAACTATTGCAGCCCGCGGGTCATGGAAGCGCAAGGCTCCCAGTTGACCAACAAATATGCTGAAGGCTATCCCGGAAAACGTTACTACGGCGGCTGTGAATTCGTCGACAAGGCCGAGCAATTAGCCATCGACCGCGCCAAAGCATTGTTCGGCGCAGATTACGCCAACGTGCAACCGCATTCCGGCTCGCAAGCCAACATGGCGGTGTTCATGGCCCTGATTCAACCGGGCGACACCATTCTGGGCTTAAGCCTTGCCGATGGCGGCCACTTAACGCACGGCGCCAAACCCAACTTCTCGGGCAAAATCTACAACGCAATTCAATACGGTCTGCACCCTGAAACCGGCGAAATCGATTATGCGCAGGTTGAAGCCTTGGCGTTGGAACACAAACCCAAAGTGCTGGTTGCCGGTTTTTCCGCCTACTCGCGCATCTGGGACTGGCAACGATTCCGCGACATCGCCGATAAAGTCGGCGCTTACCTGTTTGTCGACATGGCGCACGTCGCCGGTTTGGTTGCCGCAGGTTTATACCCCAACCCCGTGCCTATTGCGGACGTGGTCACCAGCACCACGCACAAATCCTTACGCGGCCCACGCGGCGGCTTGATCTTGTGCAAAAGCAACCCGGAACTGGAGAAAAAATTCGACTCCAACATCTTCCCCGGCATTCAGGGCGGCCCGTTGATGCATGTGATTGCGGCCAAAGCCGTTGCATTTAAAGAAGCCATGCAACCGGAGTTTCGCGTTTATCAGCAACAAGTTATTAAAAACGCCCAAGCCATGGCCGCAGTATTCATGAAACGCGGATTTGATGTGGTTTCCGGCGGCACGGACGACCATTTAATGCTGGTTTCGCTGATTGCCAAAGGCATCACCGGCAAAGCGGCCGATGCGGCATTGAGCAAAGCGCATATCACCGTCAACAAAAACGCCGTGCCTAACGTCCCGCAATCGCCCTTCGTGACCAGCGGCATCCGTGTCGGCACGCCTGCGCCGACCACACGCGGCTTCAAGGAGCCGGAAATGATCGAAATCGCCAACATGATGTGCGATGTAATGGAAAACATGGAAGACGAAAGCGTAATCGCAGCAGTGCGCGAAAAAGTCAGCAATCTGTGCGCGCGGTTTCCGGTTTATAGTTGAGCTTGCGAACCCCAACAAGGGTGTGTAAGTTTATGTTTATTGAACCAACAATCGCTAACCTAAGCTTCCATGTCCAAAGATTTAAACGGGGATAAACTGATGACACATTCTATCCAAGAAATAACCGCAAAAATTAGCGCACTTCCTGAACCTATGCAACAAGAAGTGTTCGATTTTATTGAGTTCATACAGGCCAAAGTTGCTCGCCAAGCATTGCAGTCCAAGTGTGAATCTGCCTTGTTAAGCGAGCAAGCATTAGCCACTGACTGGAATCGGCCTGAAGAGGATGAAGCATGGTCGAGTTATCAGTAGCCGATATTGTTTTTGTCTCATTCCCATTCTCGGATTTAAGCCACGCGAAGTTAAGACCTGCGTTAGTGCTAGCCTATGCTCAACGAAACGATTGGATATTGTGTCAAATCACCAGTAACTCATATAACGACGACAAGGCTATACGAATTGATGAGGCCGATTATAAAAACGGTGGCCTGAACGTGGTCAGCTTTGTTCGACCCGGCAAACTATTCACTGCCAATATAGCGCTGATCAATAAAAACGTAGCCACGCTTACAAATGCTTCACATGAAAAAGTAATAAGCGCCATTTTACAAATGCTCAAAAATGGCCAATAGCAAAAATTCAACTAACTCCTTTTTTGAAATATAAACATGTCTGACATAGAAATCGCCCAACAAGCCAACATGAAGCCGATCATCGGCTTGGTTAAAGAACAATACGGCATCGACGCCGAACACCTTGACCCTTACGGTCACTACAAAGCCAAGATGTCGTTGGAATACGTCAACAGCCTGTCCGATAAACCAGACGGCAAGCTGATCCTGGTTACCGCGATCAGCCCTACCCCGGCCGGCGAAGGCAAGACCACCACCACGGTGGGCCTCGGCGATGCAATGAACCGCATCGGCAAAAAAAACCATGATGTGTCTGCGCGAGCCGTCATTAGGCCCGTGCTTTGGCGTAAAAGGCGGCGCGGCGGGCGGCGGTTACTCGCAAGTGGTGCCGATGGAAGACATCAACCTGCATTTTACCGGCGATTTTCACGCGATCGGCGTGGCGCATAACCTGCTGTCGGCGTTGATCGACAACCATATTAATCATGGCAACGATCTGGACATCGACCCACGGCGCATCCAATGGAAACGCGTTGTCGACATGAACGACCGCGCCTTGCGCAACATCGTGGTCGGCATGGGCGGCCCGGCCAACGGCTATTTGCGTGAAGACGGTTACGACATCGTGGTCGCGTCCGAAGTCATGGCGATTTTATGCCTGGCGACCAGCCGCGCGGATCTTAAAGAACGTCTGGGCCGCATCGTGATCGGCTATAAATCCGACCGGGTAACGCCGGTTTATGCCCGCGACCTGAACGCGCAAGGCTCGATGGCTGCGTTGTTAAAAGACGCGATCAAACCGAATCTGGTGCAAACGCTTGAAAACAATATCGCGATTATCCACGGCGGGCCGTTTGCCAATATCGCTCACGGCTGCAACACCGTAAGCGCCACCAAAACCGCGCTGAAACTGGCCGATTATGTGGTAACCGAAGCGGGTTTCGGGGCCGACTTGGGCGCTGAAAAGTTTATCGACATCAAATGCCGCATGGCCGGACTCAAACCGTCTGCCGTGGTACTGGTGGCTACGGTAAGAGCGCTTAAATTCCACGGCGGCGTGGTTAAGGAAGAATTAAACCAGGAGAATCTGGCGGCGCTGGAGCAAGGTTTTGAAAACCTTGAGCGCCACTTGCACAACATCACCCATCATTACGGCTTACCTTGCGTCGTGTGCATCAACCACTTCACATTCGACACCGATGCCGAAATCGCCTTGCTGAAGAAAAAATGTGAAGCCTTGGGCGCAAAATGCGTGGTTTCCAAGCATTGGGCGTCAGGCGGCGCCGGTGCGGAAGAACTGGCCCATGCAGTCAGCGACATCGTCGACAACCGTGAACCCACCTTTAACTATGTCTACGACGAAAACCTGAGTCTCTGGGAAAAAAATCGAAGCCATCGCTACCAAGCTGTACGGGGCTGGCAGCGTCACCGCAAATCCTAAAGTCAAAGCGCAACTGGCCGCATGGAATGCCGATTACGGCAAGTTCCCGATTTGCATGGCGAAAACCCAAATGTCGTTTACAACCAACCCGAACGCCAAGGGCGCGCCTTCCGGGCATGTCGTTGAAATCAGCGATGTCCGCCTGGCAAACGGCGCGGGCTTTATCGTCGCGATTGCCGGCGACATGATGACGATGCCCGGCTTGCCAAAGGTTCCTGCGGCGGAAAGAATCGACATTGATGATAACGGTAAGATCACCGGATTGTTTTAGCCTCAAGCCGGGGTTCAATCTCTTGAACCCCGGCCTTATCTTCTTCCCCCCGAATAGCATTATCGATATTAACGGCCGCGACGGCATCGTCATCCTGCCCTATGTCAAAAGCACGTATTTTGCGTTCGCTCAGCAGTATTCCCGCTTAAAAACCGGTCCAACTTTACGGCCAATAAATTCTTTCCATTCCGCTACATTCACGGATGTCCCGCAGTAACCGAATCAACACTCACAAGTTAAACCTTATTCTCCTGTATAATGTTTAGCCAATCTTTTAAGAACTTACCGCGTTTATGTATAGATATGAAGGCCGCGTTATCCACGAAAGCCACGATGATGACGGCATTTTAGAAGTTGTCGAGAGTGACGGCGTAAGGTCGCTGCACTTCGGCTCGTTTCCTCGGCAGAGCAGTATGCTGCTGGCCGAGCCGGATAAGCTGTACCTGAATTATGTGCGGGCCATGACCAGCTGGCTATTATTCAAACCCACGCTGGATGACGAGGCCTTGATTATCGGCTTGGGCGGCGGCTCATTAACCAAGCATTTACTGCATCATTTCCCGGACTGCCGCTTGAAAGTCGTGGAATACCGGGACAGCGTGGTCAAAATCGCACGCAGTCATTTCGGCCTGCCGCTCGACCCGCGCCTGAAGGTTATTATCGACGACGGCGCGAAGTATGTACGCCAACGGACCGAGAGCCAAAGCGAGCAATACAGCCTGATGTTTGTTGATGCGTTCGACCATGAAGGCATGGCCCCATCAATCAGTAACCATGCGTTTTTCGATGCCTGCAAAATGCTGTTAAAAAAAGACGGCATGCTGGTCATCAATCTTTGGGGCGGTGCCGGCAACCCCCTATTCAAGCAGGTTGCCCTGTGGCTGGGGCGTACTTTTGACTGGAGAATCCTGTTTCTTCCCGTTCCGGACCGCGGCAATATTATCGGCCTGGCCTTTAATGAAGAAGCCCCGCTCCATTCCATGAAAGACTTGAGAACCAGAGCCATCATCCTTGAACAGATTTACCAGATTGAATTTATCTCTTATTTAAAAGAGATTGCCAAACACAATGCCAGCGTCCTCAGCAACTCGATACAAAAATAATGTCTAGCGCCTTACAAACCGAACCCAACCTTTTTAGTTACCGCTTATACTGGGCGCAGCGCTTTGGCGTTGCCCCTGTTTTGCCGATGAGCAAGGCGGAAATGGACGAATTGGGCTGGGATGCCTGCGACGTTATCCTGGTAACCGGCGATGCCTACATCGATCACCCTAGCTTCGGCATGGCGCTGATTGGACGACTGCTTGAAGCGCAGGGATTCAGGGTCGGCATCATCTCCCAGCCCGACTGGACCAGCGCCAAAGACTTCATGAAGCTTGGCCGCCCGAAGCTGTTCTTCGGCGTGACCGGCGGCAATATGGACTCCATGGTCAATCGTTATACTTCGGACAAAAAAATCCGCTCCAACGATGCCTATACGCCGAACGGCGCGGCGGGCAAACGCCCTGATCGCGCCGTCAACGTTTACTCGCACCGCTGCCGCGAAGCTTACAAGGACGTGCCGATTATCATCGGCGGCATCGAAGCCAGCTTGCGCCGCATAGCGCATTATGATTACTGGTCGGACAAGGTCAGGAAATCCGTGCTGCTGGACTCCAAAGCCGACTTGCTGGTTTACGGCAACGCCGAGCGCCAGGTCGTAGAAATCGCCCACCGCCTGGCTAACGGCGAAGCCATATCGGAGCTGAAAGGCATACGCGGCACTGTGCATTTCGTCAAACAAATACCGGAAGGCTGGGCGGTTAAAGATTCCACCGATGTGGATAAGCCGGGCGCGACGATGGTACCTATCGACCCGTACCAGGAACAGCCTGCGTGCGATAAAAAACCGGAACAGAGCAATGCGGACGAAAAAGTCATTCAGTTTGATAAATTGCAGATCAGAAACCAGCGCGCACAAACCGTCATCCGCCTTCCCGCTTATGAAGCGGTAAAAGACGACCCGATACTGTACGCTCACGCCTCGCGCGTCATGCATGGCGAAACCAACCCCGGCAACGCGCGCGCATTGATTCAGCTGCACGGTACGCGGCAGCTCTGGATCAATCCGCCGCCGATCCCGCTGACCACCAAAGAAATGGACGGCGTGTTCGACCTGCCCTATTCCCGTGTACCGCACAAAGAATACGGCAATGCCAACGTGCCCGCCTTTGAAATGATCCAGCATTCGGTCAACATCATGCGGGGCTGCTTCGGCGGCTGCACCTTCTGCTCGATCACCGAGCATGAAGGCCGCATCATCCAAAGCCGCTCCGAAGATTCGATCATCAAGGAAATCGAAGCCATCCGCGACACTTCGCCCGCTTTTACCGGCCACATTTCCGACTTGGGGGGACCTACCGCCAACATGTACAGGCTGGCCTGCAAAGACGCGGAAATCGAAGCCGCTTGCCGTAAGCCGTCCTGCGTTTACCCCGGTATTTGCCCTAACCTGAACACCGATCATACTCCACTGATTAAGCTCTACCGCAGAGCCCGCGCCTTGCCCGGTATCAAGAAAATCTTTATCGCCTCCGGTTTGCGTTACGATCTGGCCGTGGAGTCGCCGGAATACGTCAAGGAACTGGTTACCCACCATGTCGGCGGCTACCTTAAAATCGCCCCGGAACATACCGAACAAGGAGTGTTATCCAAAATGATGAAGCCGGGCATGGGCACTTATGACCGGTTCAAGGAAATGTTCGACAAGTACTCCAAGGAAGCCGGTAAAGAGCAATATTTGATCCCGTACTTTATCGCAGCCCATCCCGGCACGACCGATAACGACATGCTTAATCTGGCATTATGGCTAAAGCGCAACGGTTTCAGGGCCGACCAGGTGCAGGCATTCTTGCCTTCGCCGATGTCCATCGCCACCGCCATGTATCACTCCGGCAAAGACACTTTGCGTAAAGTCAGTCGCTTTGCCGAAGACATTGCCATACCCAAGAGCTTCAAGCAGCGCCGCCTACACAAAGCCTTCCTGCGTTATCACGACCCCAAAAACTGGCCGTTGCTCCGCGAAGCCTTAAAAGACATGGGCCGCAGCGATTTAATCGGCAATGGCAAGCAGCATTTGATCCCCACCTTTCAGCCCAAAGGCACGGTTGAAACGCCCGACAAAATTCAACGCTTTAAAACCAAATACACCGGACTGGACAATCCCCGTTCCGGAAAAAGCAAACCGTATTCTGCAAACAAAAATAAAACGAAAAGAAAGCCAAAATAATCCACAAAAGCACTAGCCAAAGAAGATTTGTTGTGTATAATACGCGCTTCTTTGCTGGTGTAGCTCAGTCGGTAGAGCAGCTGATTTGTAATCAGCCGGTCGCGGGTTCGATTCCCATCGCCAGCTCCAAGAATATCAAGGCCTTAGGTGCAAATCTAAGGCCTTTTTTATTGCCTAAAAAATTCTAATAAGCACATAATAAGCACTTTGGCAAAATCAGCTTATTAAAT
>Ga0160182_101849_pt1 | contig 15079 bp, 12 predicted proteins | sample met14sa_FD_108561 | JGI IMG/M metagenome (GOLD analysis project Ga0160182, IMG submission 108561) | Synthetic bacterial communities of pure cultures from sediment of Lake Washington, USA, under high oxygen condition - MT... | ecosystem: Engineered > Modeled > Simulated communities (microbial... >... | reverse complement strand
TTTTTTGGTGACCGCTCTCAGTCAGCGTTCAAACTATGAACGCTGACTGAGGACTCGTACCGGGGCGGTGGGCTACATATCATAACCGCAGTCACACAACCTAAGACCGCGGTGGCGGGTTAGCCATCGGAGTGGATGAAATGCGTCGGGTACATGCGGGTAGCTCAAAGCCGAGTGAGGTGCATTTATTTGAGTCACCATCGCTGCTCACTCGTCCAGCTTCGAAAGCCTACCATTTTAACCTAAAAACTTTATAAAAACATAGAAAACCCATGTGTTATGTTGTAGCCACATTAAAATGGCTGAATCTATTTAGTCATTTGGTGTCAGGATATTGACTAAGGACAACCTTGGAACCTTGATGGTACAGTCCCAAGCGTTTTTAGATGCATAAAGGCGGGCTGTGTAATGACTATATATTTTTAGTAATAGTCCTGATGGTTTCTGGCATTGCCTGCATGGATGTCGGTAAGGGGCGTGAGCCGGAGCGGAAGCTTTGTTGATCGGCAAGGGTAGGCATTGGATATTATTTTTTATAAATAATGCCATAAGATAGAGGCGGTCGAATCCGGTTGTCGTGTCCGTTCATAAGCTGTGATCGAAGAGTGCTGCGTAAAAGTGTATGAATAAAAATTTAGCTATATATAATTCAACTAAAATGTCGTAAAAACAGCTACATTTACTGATATGCTATTGTAAAATATTCGATTGAAAGCAGGAGGTTCAGATTATGATTGTCGCTGATATTATGACCGCTAATCCGGTTACGGTTAACATGGATACCGAGCTATTGGTTATCAAGGACATTTTCGATCATGTCTATTTTCATCATCTGCTGGTTGAAAATGAATCGGACAAAACGATTGCCGGCGTTATTTCGGATCGTGATTTGTTGAGTGCTTTAAGCCCTTATATTCATACAGCTTCTGAAACATTACGCGATATAGAAACGTTACAAAAACGTGCTCATCAAATCATGTCGCGCCAGATCGATACCGTGACACCCACAACCGATTGCAACATCGCTGTACAAAAAATGTTGGATGCGGATATATCCTGTCTGCCTGTCGTCGGCGATGACAAGGTTATTCTGGGCATCGTTACCTGGAAAGATTTCTTAACAAACTATTTAAAACAACAATCCCCGAAAACTATAAGTGCCCTGTTATGAAACATGATTGGCGTAATGACCGCAATCAATAGCGGCAGTAACACATCGTGTCTTTGCTTGTTTTGGCAGGGCTTAAGGTTAAGGTATTACAGGTAAAAAAAACAAATGACACCGACGAACGATCCTCTAAGTCTCAATTTAATAGACATGAGCATGGAGGTAGTACCCCCCAAAATTATAGCGGAACCCCTTACTCTTCATGGATGGACGCATGTACTGTGTAATGAAGAAATGCCGATATTTTCCAATACTGCGCTAAGTATTCATGATATTTTGAGTGATGACAGGAAAGGCGCCATGGAATTGGCATCTGTTATTTTGCAGGACCCGAATCTGACGGTTAAGTTATTAAAAATCAGCAACACTCCCCATTACAATCCTTCTCGCCAGAAAATGGTGACTGTGTCGCGAGCCATTATCATGATTGGTTCCGATGTTATCCGTGAATTAACACTGGTTTGTTCTTTTTTTGAATCCATTCTATCCGCGGTCAACAAACAACAGGCCAACGAAGAAATAGCCCAAGCCATTCATGCAGCGGTACACGCCAAGTCCATAGCCATTGCGATGAACGATAAATCGCCGGAAGAAGTTTTTATTGCCACGTTGCTTAATCATATCGGCAGCATTTCTTTTTGGTGCTTTTGCGGCGAACAGGGAGAGCAAATTCAAGACCTGATAAAGAGAGGGAAATACAGTAGCGAAGAAGCGGAGAAAAAAGTGCTGGGCTTTACATTGACAGAGCTGGGTGCTTCTTTAAGTAAAGCCTGGAAATTAGGCAGTTTGGTTGAAGAATCGATCAAGCCGAAGATCCTGTCTAAAAATCCCAGAGTTGACTTGGTTCACTTGGGGTATGAAATCACCGAGGCGTTAAAAGAGGGACTCTATTCAGAAAAATATGAAGTTTGTGTCAGGAAAATTGAGGCGCTTACCCAGCAATCCAAAAAAGCTATCAATGAAAAACTTCAAAGTAATACCGATACTGCGTCCGATATTGCCTGTCAATTTGGGGCTACTGACGCCGCTTTGCTGCTTCAAAGTCGTCTAAATCAAGTCGTCGTCATGGGCGAGCCAGCGCCGGTTATTGATAAAACACAATTGCAACTTCAGATTTCACAGGATATAGCGTCAATAATAAGCGACCAGTTTGACATTAATCTGTTGCTGGAAACTGTGCTTGAGGGAATTCATCGGGGTATCGGTATGGATCGAACTATTTTTTCCCTATTGGTTTCCGATAAACAGTCCCTTAAAGAACGGTTGTCTTTGGGGTGGCGTAAAGAATCGTATGAGCACAAAGTCATTTTCAATATCTCGGAAACACCGGCCAATCTTTTTTTTCATGCGCTGTCCGGTACTCAAGCTTTTTGGGCTAAGCCTTTGGATAATGGCAAGTTGTATACGCTCCGGGATATTAATGTAGTTGGAAAAAACGAATGTTTTATTATGCCGGTTTTTTCCAACAAAATACCGATCGGTTTAATTTATGCCGATCGCGGGATTAGCAGTCAGCGGCTAACTGAGGAAGATTTTAATGCCTTTAAATATTTTTCCCAACAGGCAAATATAGGTCTTACAATTTATCGTATGCAACGTGCCGTGAATGGAAAAAAAGATAGCGGCATTGATCAGGGCGGCTATTGAGCTTGCCAGGCGGACGGCTTGGCAGGGATGTTGCAATATTGATCGAGTAGCTTTGTAAAATAATCCCGGGCAATTTCCTGGGCGCCGAAGCTTTCCAGGTGGCTTGTGTGTACTTGACAGTCTATCAGTCGGTAGCCCCAGGCGTTAAGCTGCTGAACCAGGGTAGCGAAAGCTACTTTGGAGGCATCGGTTCTGGTGTGAAACATGGATTCGCCAAAAAAAACCTGTCCCAGTGCAACACCGTATAATCCGCCAACCAGTTCATCGCCAAGCCAGGTTTCAACTGAATGGGCAAATCCGGCTTGGTGCAGTTGGTTATAAGCCGCGTTGATTTCTGCTGTTATCCAGGTGCCCGCGGTGTCTTTGCGGGGATCTGCACAGGCGGTAATGACTTCATTAAAAGCCTGGTCAAAGGTTACTGAAAAAACATCTTTTCGCAGGGTTTTGCGCAAGCTACGGGAAATAACCAGTTTATCGGGAAATAAAACCAAGCGGGGGTCCGGCGACCACCACAAGATAGGTTCGCCGTGGTTATACCAGGGAAATATTCCGTGCCGATAAGCGTTTAACAGTCGATTTTGGGACAGGCACCCCCCGACCGCAAGTAAGCCGTCCGGTTCGCGGAGGGCTTTGTTCGTCAATGGGAAATCTTGCTCCGGATTTTTGGGGTCAAGAACAGTCAGCCGCATAGCTTAGCTTAAGGTATGGGGCTGAAAAACCAGATTGGTCATTAAACCCAAATTGCAGCTCAACCGACTAATTCATCAAGAAATTTTTCTGCATCCAGCGCCGCCATGCAGCCTGCGCCTGCCGATGTAATGGCTTGTTTATAGACGGAGTCCATTACATCGCCCGCAGCAAATACGCCTTCAACGCTGGTTGCAGTGGCGTTTCCGTGAATGCCGCTTTTGACTTTAATATAGCCGTGATCCATATCCAGCTGGCCCTCAAAAATGCCGGTGTTGGGGGTGTGGCCGATGGCTATAAATACGCCATGTACATCCAGTTCTTTGGTTGAGCCATCCAGCGTGTTCTTAATTCTAAGGCCGGTAACGCCCATGTCGTCCCCCAGTACTTCATCCAGGTGGTGATTCCATTCGATGATGACATTGCCGTTTTGCGATTTTTCAATCAGCTTGTCGGAGAGAATTTTTTCGGAACGGAATTTGTCGCGGCGATGCACGACAATGACCTTCGATGCGATGTTGGATAAATAAAGCGCTTCTTCAACAGCCGTATTGCCGCCGCCAATGACTGCAACGGGTTTATTTCTGTAGAAAAATCCGTCGCAGGTGGCGCAAGCTGACACACCTTTGCCTTTGAAAGCTTCCTCGGAGTCCATGCCCAAATAACGCGCTGAAGCACCGGTTGCAATAATCAGAGCATCACAGGTGTAAGTGCCTGAGTCGCCGGTTAATGTGAAAGGGCGAGCGGATAAATCAGCCGTGTGAATGTGATCGAAAATTATCTCGGTAGCGAAGCGTTCGGCGTGTTTATGCATTCTGTCCATCAGCGCCGGTCCTTGCAATCCTTCAACATCGCCGGGCCAGTTATCGACTTCGGTCGTTGTGGTTAACTGACCGCCTTGTTGCATGCCCGTAATGATGACCGGATTCATGTTGGCGCGTGCGGCATAGATTGCGGCCGTATAACCGGCGGGGCCGGAGCCTAGAATCAAAAGACGGCAATGTTTGGAATCACTCATTAAAAATCCTTTGCAGGGAAAGACAGGAAAAAAATTAATTATGAAGAGGAAAGCATGTTTCGTAAACTGTTTTATCAGCATGGTCGACGGATAATGACGGAAATGCCAACCGGCGTTTATTGCGGACATTACTAATGTAAAACATCTCATTATTGATCTATAATTATGTTTTATTGGTAATTTATGTGACGAGTTGTTAAATATGGCTGCTGTAATGGAAGAAAAAACCTTTCGCGGTTTGCGTGAAGTTGCTTTATTAGGCTTTATTGCAGGCGCATTATTCTTTTTAATTTCGCTGATCACTTTTAGTAACGAGGATGCGGGCTGGACGCACAGCGGATCAGTGCAGACAGTCTCTAACGCTTGCGGCGTCTTTGGGGCGTGGATTGCTGATTTCATGCTCAGCTGTTTCGGTTTGGTCGCTTACCTGTTTCCGGTCATTATCTTTTGGCAAGGTTATCTAGTCTACACACAGGGCAGACAAGGCCGAGAAAAAATGATTATCGCGCTGCAATGGGTAGGGTCTATAGCGACCATTATTTCAGGCGCGGCATTATTGAACTTGTATCTATTAAGAATAGGGATCGAACTGCCCAGCAACACCGGCGGCATTTTAGGCCAGGAAACCGGCAATGCGTTGCTGGTAGTATTCGGTAATTCGGGAGCGACGCTATTCTTATTGGTGATTTTATTGGCCGGGGTTACCTTGGTTACCGGGCTGTCATGGGTCGCGCTGATAGATGTTATCGGTAAATATACCGTATTTATATGCCGGATTTTTTGTAGCAGCGTCCTGGGCTTGTTGCAGGAACGTTCGGTTAATCGCGTCCAGGCGCTGGTTAACAACCCAGGAAAATCGGAACTTAAGAGAAAAATCAGCGCTAAGGTCACACCAGCTATCGAAAAGCCTGTAGAAAAAATAGCAAAAAACACGCTTCCACCCAAAAAACAGCCGGTCATTAAATATGACGCCAGCAAAGGCGTGTTGCCTTCCCTGGAGTTGCTGGATCACCGCGATACCCGCGTAATCGGTTATTCGCAAAGCGAATTGGAAGACATGTCGCGCTTGGTGGAAGAAATTCTGGCCGATTTTAATGTTGCTGTCACTGTTGTCGGCTTTCACCCTGGCCCCGTTATCACCCGTTTTGAATTGCAACCTGCGGCTGGCGTTAAAGTCAGCCGCATCAGCACCCTATCCAAAGATTTGGCCAGAGCCTTATCGGTGACCAGTGTGCGTATCGTCGAAATCATCCCCGGCAAATCGGTAGTCGGCCTTGAAATTCCCAACCGGGAACGGGAAATGGTGACTTTGCGCGAGTTATTGATCTCTGCGCCGTTTGAAAAATCCAAATCCATGCTGACCCTGGCGATGGGCAAGGATATTTCCGGTACGCCGATGGTTGCCGATCTGGGCAAAATGCCCCATGCGCTGGTCGCAGGTACCACAGGTTCCGGTAAATCGGTCGCCATCAACACCATGATTCTCAGTCTGCTTTATAAAGCGACGCCGGAACAGGTGCGCTTGATCATGATCGACCCGAAGATGCTGGAGTTATCGGTTTATGAAGGCATTCCACATTTATTGACCCCCGTCGTAACTGATATGAAGGAAGCCAGCAACGCGTTACGCTGGGCGGTTGCCGAAATGGAAAGACGTTACAAGTTAATGTCCAAAATGGGCGTCAGAAATCTTGCCGGATTTAACCAGTTGATAGAAGACGCGACCGCAAGAGGCGAGACCATCAGGGACCCGATGTTTCAAATGATCAATCCGCTGGAAGAAGGCGAAGAGTATCCCACCTTAAGCACCCTGCCCAGCATCGTTATCGTCATCGACGAATTAGCCGACATGATGATGATCGTCGGTAAAAAAGTTGAAGAACTGATCGCCCGGCTGGCGCAAAAAGCCCGTGCGGCCGGCATCCATTTGATTCTGGCCACGCAACGCCCATCGGTTGACGTATTGACCGGCCTGATTAAAGCCAACGTGCCTACCCGGATTTCATTTCAGGTGTCATCACGCATCGACTCGCGCACTATTCTTGATCAAGGCGGCGCGGAAACTTTGTTAGGCAACGGCGATATGCTGTTTTTGCCTTCAGGCACCAGTATTCCCATTCGTGCTCACGGCGCTTTTGTCGACGACCATGAAGTGCATCGCGTGGTTGAATTTTTAAAACAAACCGCGCCGCCGAATTATCTTGAAGACATTACCCGTGAGCTTTCCGATTCCGGTGATGGCTACAGCATGAGTGGCGGTGGTGGTAATGGCGATTCCGAAACGGATGCCTTGTACGACGAAGCCGTGCAATTTGTCACTGAAACCCGTAAGGCCTCAATATCCAGCGTACAAAGACGCTTTAAGGTCGGCTACAACCGTGCCGCAACGATGATTGAAGATATGGAGGCGGCTGGCGTTGTCAGCTCTGCGGAAAGCAATGGTTCAAGAGTCGTGCTGGCGCCGCCACCGGTAAGAGACTAACGATGAACATTGCGTTGACCGGAGTCGCCATTGCGCTGATGGCGACTCTGGGCGGTATCGTTATTGTCAGACGCAATTCTTCTCAGCAACCGATACCAGTCAAGGCCGTGTTTTTCGGGCTTTATTTCTGGGGGTTGGTGTTTTTACAGCTGGTTGTATTCGTGTTGTTCATGGGCTAAAGCATAGGCTGGTGTAATCAGTCCAGGCTTTAGACAAGGCTGTATGCACTAGGAAGTGCAGTCAAAAAAAACGCCTCTTTTGGCGCCTATTTTTACTTAGTAGATATTGCGCTCAACAAGAGCGTGGCGGATAAAACGGTTTGGCAAGGTCAATGCCCACTTTCTCCTGATTTTACGTTAGGCGTTAATGCTATGGATAAACCAATATCATTGCTAATGAATAAACACATTACGACCGTAGATATTAACGATACTATCGACCAGGTTGAAAAGATAATGGATTCGCACAAATCAACGTGTGCGTTGGTTATCGGTTCGGATCAGAGTTGTTTCGGTGTAATCAGTTATCCGGATATTGTACATTTCCATGAAAGGGGAAAAAATCCAAAAACCGAGCGGGCATGGGAGTTGTGTACGCATAAGGTTATTGAAGTAAGCCCGGATACATCGGCCAGCGAAACGGCCAAGTTAATGTTAAAGCATAAAATCAACCACATAGTCATAACAGAAAATAAAATAATAAAAGGCATCGTCTCATCAATTGATTTTGTAGGGGAGTACTTGAAACAAAATGTTTAACAGGTCGTTCAATAGACTACTTACGCCCTGGAAGGCTTTGTTGGAATCATAGCGACGGTTGTTTCGATGAGGTAAAAAATAAAACCGTCTGGAAAAGACGGCAGTAAGTTTTTGCAAGGATAAGGCTTACATATATAAGGAAGAATAAACATTACCTGAGCTTTTAGGTTTGTTGACAATAGCCCGATGAGCTGATACTTTGCCTCGCTGGCACTCGTCTTAATGGAGTGCTAAATTTGGTTGCAGAGGTTGGTGTGGGTAATACGCAGTTTTTAAATGAGCGGTCGTTGCAGCTATTGAAAACGCTGGTCGAGCGTTATATCAGTGATGGTCAGCCGGTGGGTTCGCGGGCTTTATCAAAAGATTCGGATTTAAATTTAAGTCCGGCAACTATTCGCAATGTCATGGCCGACCTGGAAGACCTGGGGCTGGTACATTCACCGCATACTTCGGCAGGACGGGTGCCTACGGTTAGCGGCTATCGCTTGTTTGTCGATACCTTGTTGACGGTTAAGCCGATGGAGTCGAAAGACTTAACCCGGCTACATCAAGGCTTGTCGTTGAACGAGGGCAGCAGCGATATGATCGGCGCTGCATCGCGCCTGCTGTCGGAATTAACGCAAATGGCCGGGGTAGTAACCTTGCCCAAAAGAGAGCTGGTCTGTTTACGGCATATCGAATTTCTGTCCTTATCGCACACCCGCGTATTGGTCATTTTTGTTACCAATGAGCAGGAAGTTCATAACAAAATCATCCATACCTCCAAAATATTCAGCCCCGCCGAGTTGCAGCAGGCGGCCAATTACTTGAATTCAATTTATTCCGGCCGCAGTCTTGATGCGGTGCGTAAAGCCGTTTTAAAAGAATTGCAGGAAGACCAGGAACGCATGACAAATCTGTCTGGAACAGATTTGCATTTACCCGAAGGGTGCCGGGCAGGAAAGCCTGACATGACAAATCTGTCCGGAACAGATTTGCATTTACCCGAAGGGTGTTGGGCAGGAAAGCCCGGCATGAACCAAGGCATGCTGGATGCGGTAAAAATGGCGCAACTGGCGTTCGATCAGGACAATAAAAAAGATGATTACGTACTGACCGGAGAAACCAATTTAATGGGTTTTTCCGAGTTGTCGGATATGGAGCGGCTAAAAAACCTGTTTGAAGCGTTCAGCCAAAAGCAGGGCGTTATTCATTTGCTGGATCAATGCATGAAAGCCGACGGCGTGCAGATATTCATCGGCGAAGAATCCGGTTACCGGGCTTTCGATCATTGCAGCCTGGTGACCTCATCGTACTCGGTTAGCGACGAAGTGGTCGGGGTATTGGGCGTCATCGGGCCGACGCGCATGGCCTATGAGAAAATCATTCCTTTTGTCGACGTTACGGCAAAATTGTTGGGCGCCGCCTTGAATCCAAAATCAACGACCCCACTATAAAATAACGCAACTATTCAGCAGTTTTGAAAAATGGAACGCCTACTTTTGGCATCGGCGTTCTATTGTATTGGGTGCCGATTCACATTAATTTTAAATATTAAGGAGCTATAAATAATGAGTACTGATCAGGAAGCGCCTGAATCTCAGGTTAAAGCTGAAAACGGAACGGCCAGTGAACAGCCGCATACCGAGTTAGCCGAGCACGAGCTCACGATTGAGGAGTTACAGCAGGCCTTGGCCCAAGCTGAGCAAAAAGCTCAGGAGAACTGGGACAAAGCGGTTCGCGCACAGGCGGAAATGGAAAACCTGAAAAGAAGAACCCAAAAGGATCTGGAAGATGCGCACAAATTTGCCCTGACAGGTTTCGCCAAGGAGCTATTGTCGGTATTGGACAGCCTGGTGTTAGGCTTGCAGGCTGCAACAGGCGATAGCGAAGAAGTGAAAAAATTTCGCGAAGGCAGCGAATTAACGATTAAGCAATTCGAATCAGCATTTGCAAAATTTAAAATTGAAGCGATTGATCCCATCAATCAGCCGTTTAATGCCGAACTGCATCAGGCCATGGCCATGCAGGCCGTAGACGGCGTAGAGCCGAATACGGTGGTTAACGTTTTCCAAAAAGGTTATATGTTGAACGGACGCTTACTCCGTCCCGCCATGGTTTTGGTTGCCAAAGCAGCCGAAAAAAAGCCGACAGATACTCCTAGCATCGATGAACAGGCTTGAAATTAAACAAAGCAGCCTCATATTTGTAACAACTTTTACTTTTTTTAAATAAATTCAGGTCTGGAGAATTCAATGGCTAAAATAATCGGCATAGATTTAGGAACCACAAACTCGTGCGTTGCGGTATTGGAAAACGGCGTCGCAAGAGTGATTGAAAACAGCGAAGGTGCGCGCACTACGCCTTCCATTATCGCTTTTACCAGCGACGATGAAGTGTTGGTTGGACAGTCGGCAAAACGCCAAGCCGTTACCAATCCAAAAAAACACCGTATTTGCGATCAAACGTTTGATCGGTCGTCGTTTTAAAGACGATGTCGTACAAAAAGACATCAAAATGGTGCCTTATAAAATCGTCGAAGCTGAAAACGGCGATGCCTGGGTTGAAGTTCACGGCAAAAAAATGGCGGCTCCCGAGATTTCAGCGCGTATTTTGATGAAATTGAAAAAAGACGCCGAAGCCTATTTGGGCGAAGAAGTCACCGAAGCGGTCATTACCGTACCGGCTTACTTTAACGACTCGCAACGCCAAGCGACCAAAGACGCCGGTCGTATTGCCGGACTTGAAGTTAAACGTATTATCAATGAGCCGACTGCGTCTGCATTGGCTTTCGGCATGGATAAGCCTAAAGGCGACACCAAAATTGCAGTCTATGACCTGGGTGGCGGTACCTTCGATATTTCGATCATTGAAATTGCCGAAATAGAAGGCGAGCATCAGTTCGAAGTGTTATCGACCAACGGCGATACCTTCCTGGGCGGCGAAGACTTCGACTCAAGAATCATTGAGTTTTTGGCCTCAGAATTCAAAAAAGAAAGCGGCGTTGACGTTCATAACGATCCGTTGGCCTTGCAACGTTTGAAAGAAGCGGCGGAAAAAGCCAAGATCGAATTGTCTTCAAGTCAGCAAACCGATGTCAATCTGCCTTACATTACCGCAGATGCCTCAGGTCCCAAGCATTTAAATGTTAAATTGACCCGCGCCAAATTGGAATCGCTGGTTGAAGAGCTGATTAACCGCACTAAAGGCCCTTGCGAAATGGCGCTGAAAGACGCGAAGTTAAAGGCATCGGATATCAATGACGTGATTTTGGTAGGCGGTCAAACCCGTATGCCGAAAGTGCAGGAAATGGTAAAAGCCATTTTCGGCAAAGAACCGCGTAAAGACGTTAACCCCGATGAAGCGGTCGCTTTAGGCGCGGCGATCCAGGCGGGTGTTTTGGCGGGCGACGTTAAAGACGTGTTGTTGCTGGATGTTATCCCGTTATCGCTGGGTATCGAGACAATGGGCGGTATCATGACCAAACTGATCGAGAAAAATACCACGATCCCGACCAATGCATCGCAAGTGTTCTCTACGGCGGACGACAATCAAACCGCAGTGACCGTTCATGTACTGCAAGGCGAGCGCGAAAAAGCGGCGGCGAATAAATCGCTGGGACGTTTTGATCTGGCCGATATTCCACCAGCACCGCGCGGCATTCCGCAAATTGAAGTTGCGTTCGACATTGATGCCAACGGTATATTGAACGTGTCGGCCAAAGACAAGGCGACCGGCAAAAAACAATCGATTGTTATCAAAGCCTCCAGCGGTTTATCGGATGATGAAGTTGAACGCATGATTAAAGATGCCGAAGCACATGCTGATGAAGACCGTAAACTGACAGAATTGGTTCACGCCCGCAACCATGCGGACGGCATGATTCACGCGACTGAAAAATCACTGAAAGAACTGGGCGATCAAGTCGGCGCCGAGGAAAAAACCAGCATCGAACATGCGATTGAAGCACTGAAAGCGGCGGTTAAAGGTGATGATAAAACGGAAATTGAAGCCAAAACGAATGACTTAACCGAGTTGTCCGGTAAGCTGGCCGAACGCGTTTATGCACAAAAATCGGCGTCTGAAGATGAAGCGTCCGGCGCTCATGCTTCTTCAGAGCATCATGCGGCGGATGACGGTGTTGTCGATGCCGAGTTTGAAGAAGTTAAAGATGACGATAAGAAGTAAAATGTAGGTCGGGGGTAGCTTACCCCCTATGCATTAACTTAAGGCATAAAACCACGAAGAACACGAAGCTCGCGAAGAAAAAAACTTCGTGTCCCTTCGTGTTCTTTTTGCGGTTTAGTAACCTGTCTCTTATCCTCTTTACGAGTATCTCGGACAAAATCAGATGATAATCACCAAAATCCAACAATAGACTATTGAACCATGGCAAAAGAAGATTTTTACAAGCTTCTCGGTGTAGACAGAAACGCCAGTGATGCAGAAATTAAGAAAAGCTATCGCAGCAAGGCGATGAAGCATCATCCGGATAGGAATAAAGACAATCCGGTGGAAGCTGAGGCCAAGTTTAAGCAGATTAAAGAAGCTTACGAAGTTTTATCAGATCCTAAAAAGCGTTCCGCTTACGACCAGTTCGGCCATGCCGGAATTGATCCTTCGATGGGCGGCGGACGTTCCAGCGGCTTCGGCGGCGGTGAAAGTTTCAGCGATATTTTCGGCGATATTTTCGGCGGAGGAAGACAACAACAGCGAAGCAACGTTCAGCGCGGCTCGGACCTGCGTTACAACCTGGAATTAACGCTTGAAGAAGCCGTATTCGGCACCGATGCCAAAATCCGCGTGCCGGTGCTGGTCGCCTGCGGCGAGTGTAGCGGTTCCGGTGCCAAAAAAAGGTTCAAGTCCCGTTATCTGTTCAACGTGTCACGGCCACGGCCAAGTCAGGATGCAACAGGGATTCTTTTCGGTTCAACAAACCTGTCCAACCTGCCGCGGTACCGGCAAACAGATCAAATACCCTTGCGGTGCGTGTTACGGTCAGGGGCGAGTCCAGGAAAATAAAACCCTGTCCGCAAAAATCCCGGCGGGTGTCGATACCGGCGATCGCATACGTCTGGCTGGAGAAGGCGAAGCCGGAGAGTTCGGCGGCCCGGCAGGCGATCTTTACGTTCAGGTTCAGGTAAAAGATCATCAGATTTTTACCCGTGACGGCGCGAATTTATATTGCGAAGTGCCGATCAGCTTTCCTACCGCCTGCTTGGGCGGCGAGTTGGAAGTGCCGACCTTGAACGGCAAAGTGCTGTTGAAAATCCCTGCCGAAACGCAAACCGGGAAATTATTCAGGCTGCGCGGCAAAGGCGTCAAGCCGGTCAGAGGCGGCCCGGTTGGCGATTTACTGTGCAAAGTACAGGTTGAAACACCGGTACATCTGACCAAAGAACAAAAAGCCTTGGTTGAGCAGCTCAGCGAATCCTTATCCGGCGGCGGTAAACATCACAGTCCGCAAGAGTCTTCATGGACTGACGGCGTAAAAAGCTTTTTCGATAAACTAACAGGATAAGTCATGATGCGTATTGCTGTAGTAGGTGCGTCGGGTCGCATGGGCCTTTGCTTGATTAAAGCGGCGGCGCTGGATAAAAAGGCCGAATTGGCCGTTGCCGTCTCCCGTCCCGAGAGTCTCGCCATAGGCCGCGACGCGGGTGAATTGGCCGGTATCAGCGTGGTCGGCGTTAAAGTTGTCGATGACTTGGCGTCCGTTGTCGATCAATTCGACGTATTGATCGATTTTACCCGCCCCGATGCCTCAATGGCCTTTATCGAGACCTGTCGGCAGGCCGGAAAAAAGCTGGTCATCGGCACCACCGGTTACAGCGATGCGCAAAAAGCCCTTATTTCTGAGGCGGCGAAAGACGTGGCGATCGTGATGTCTCCCAACATGAGCGTCGGCGTCAACCTGTCGCTTAAATTGCTGGAGATGACCGCTAAAGTCATGGGCGATTACACCGATATTGAAGTGATCGAAGCCCATCACCGGCATAAAGTCGATGCGCCATCCGGTACCGCATTGCGCATGGGCGAAGTGATAGCCGATGCGTTAGGCCGGGATTTAAAAGACTGCGCGATTTACGGCAGAGAAGGCAATACCGGCGAACGCGACAGAAAAACCATCGGTTTTTCAACCATCCGCGCCGGGGACATAGTCGGCGAGCACACCGTCATGTTTGCCGATGACGGCGAGCGGGTGGAAATCACCCACAAAGCCACTAGCCGCATGACCTTTGCCAATGGCGCGATTAGGGCGGCGGTTTGGCTGGCCGATAAGGACAGCGGTTTGTACGATATGCAGGATGTTTTGGGGCTTTCTTGAACTAAAAAAATCATTGTGTCCACGAAAAACACAAAAAGCACGAAATTTTTCAAAATAGATAGATGTAGGTCGGGTTAGCGTAGCGTAACCCGACATATACGCTAAATTATTCTACGCTAGTCCGACATGGCTAAAAATATTGGCATGTTAGATTTGGTTCCTCAGCCATTCACACGGATGAACTTTAGGCTATGTTATGATTTAGCCACTATATCAGTCGGTAAAAATAACACAGCATGATTCGCAAACTGCAAATAAACAATTATAAATCTCTGCATGATCTGACTTTAACGCGGTAAGGCGTAATTTGCAGGGCCGTAGGATGTGCTGAACGCAGTGAAGCGCACCAATCGCGAACGATGCGGTTCCAGCGTCACCACATCCTACTGGCCACCTATCTTGGGTGTTTGTTTTTGAGCGAATTAACGATGATTAGCTTTTTAACCGATGCCCCCAAATCAATCTAAGGGTTTCTTTATATGAACGCATCATCAATCGTTAATCAAATGTTCAGCCAAATAATAAGCGCCTACTGGTGGGTGATTCCACTGCTTTTACTCATTGCTTTTCTGAAATCGCCTTTCATGAAAGGTATGTTTGGCGAGTTTCAGGTTAACTTGGCAGCAAAGTTCTTTCTGGACAATAAAATCTATACGTTGTTTAAGAACGTAACATTATCAACAGAGGACGGAAGCACCCAAATCGACCACATCATTGTGTCGCGGCACGGTGTCTTTGTGATCGAGACCAAGAACATGAAGGGCTGGATATTCGGTGGTACTCAACAAAAAATATGGACTCAGAAGATATACCGGCACACGAGCAAATTCCAAAATCCGCTACATCAGAACTACAAACACACCGAGACACTGCGGTCTGCTCTCGGACTCGAACCGGATAAGGTGTTTTCGGTTGTTGTCTTTGTCGGCGACAGCACTTTCAAAACAGCAATGCCGGACAATGTTGTTTATATGGGCGGCTATATCCGCTTTATAAAAAGCAAAATGCAGGT
>Ga0160182_117879_pt1 | contig 15252 bp, 17 predicted proteins | sample met14sa_FD_108561 | JGI IMG/M metagenome (GOLD analysis project Ga0160182, IMG submission 108561) | Synthetic bacterial communities of pure cultures from sediment of Lake Washington, USA, under high oxygen condition - MT... | ecosystem: Engineered > Modeled > Simulated communities (microbial... >... | reverse complement strand
TATCAGTAAGCGAGCGTCTTCTATTGCCTACGTCCTACCAGAAAACCTTGAGCTTACAGGTGGTTTTTCTAATGAATATAAAAAGTTAGGCATCTACAAAGCCTTAATGTATCAGCTGGGCGGTAAGGTAAAAGGCAACTTCAACCTCCCTGCCAATCTCAATATAAATCCTGCACACGAATATGGAAGGATTACCTTTCAGCCTGCATACATCGCATTAGGCATTAGTGATACACGTGGGATTACAGGTCAGCCAAATTTCACATGGAACAAACAAGCTTTAAAATTTGAACAAGGTAGCAGTATTGAGTCTTTAGGAAACGGTATTCACGCAACGATTGGCATCATTACCACAGAGGTGGCTCAGAACATTCCATTTGAATTTAATCTTAACTTACGAGGCATGGAAAACTTTAACTTTTCTCCTATTGCAGAAAACAACAAGATATCGCTGCAATCAAGCTGGAGGCATCCACATTTCAGTGGTAGCTTTTTACCCAATGCTGCCACGCAAAAGATTACACCTGCTGGGTTTGAAGCACATTGGGAGATATCATCACTTTCAAGCAGTAATCAAGCGACGCTTAACAATACATTAACTAAACGCTGGGATGCTGACGCAAATAAATCAATGGTAGATGCTGGCAACCACCTTGAATCACTCTCAGTTAGTTTTGTTGAGCCAATTAACGTTTACAGCCAAGCCGACCGTGCAACTAAATATGGTTTGCTATTCATTGGCTTAACTTTTGCTGGGTTCTTTATTTTTGAAATCCTAAAACGACTACGCATTCACCCAGCCCAATATACATTGGTTGGCCTAAGTATGGCGCTATTTTATTTGTTATTGGTTTCATTTTCAGAACATATTGGCTTTGCTTGGTCTTACCTTGCTGCAAGCACATCATGTGTAATTTTACTGGGCTACTACTTAAGCCACGTACTAAAAAGCAAAATGCATGGCTTTGTGTTTAGCACTATGCTTATTACTTTATATGGTGCCTTATACGGCATATTAGCCTCAGAGGATAACGCACTGCTCATGGGTACACTTTTAGTCTTTGGCTTACTAGCACTCACTATGGTGGTGACAAGAAAAGTCGATTGGTACCAAATTGGTAGCCCAGATAGCAATTAAATAAACGTCCAGTCCTTCGTTAATTATACAAAGGACTGGACTACTCAGACTTAAGTGAATATGAAACGTTTCCATCAAACAATCGTCATCACTCACATGATATTTCTTACTCACCTCATTTAGGCGTTAACTATATGAAAAAACTATCTATCTTATTTTTTATTGCCATCATTGTCGGCTGTAATATAAAACCAAAAGGCATTATCCCTGTAAAGGATGCCACACCTCAAGATTGGAATCACCATAGCTTTTGGTATTCCCCTTGGGGTAAGTCTGGTGTTCATAAAGGTATTGATATCTTTGCAAAGCGCGGTAAACCTGTGCTTTCAAGTATTGGAGGATTAGTCGTATTTACTGGCAATATCGACATGGGCGGAAAGGTGGTGGCGGTACTCAGTCCGCAATGGCAGCTTCATTATTACGCCCACCTTCAAGATATAGATACAGCAACTTTAAGCTGGGCATCACAAGGAGAGGAGGTAAAGTAGGCGACACTGGCAATGCTGCTGGCAAACCACCTCATTTGCACTACAGTGTCGTGTCGTTAATCCCACACCCCACAAACATCACGACCGAATTGCAGGGCTGGAAACGCATGTTCTATATGAACCCGCAGGATCATTTCATTTAACTACTCGACAATTATGAACCTATTTGACTAGCCTATTTTTACAATAAACTTTGATAGATAGCTGAGAGCTCTGAAGAAACATCCACGAAGTCTTCATAACTCCGCCCAGCACTACGCGCATACCAGTACTTACTATTCCATTCATCGCCTTCAATTTTATGCAGCACCGCATGCAACCAGTTGGCAGTAGCATCACTGTAGTCTTGTGCAATTTGATGTGAATCACTCCAGCTTCCTGCTTGTGCAGCCTGAACAGCTTTTAGTAAAGCAACTTTATCCATCATTCATACCCGCAAAGAAATTGAGTTTTTTATGTCTGGGTAATCGTTTTAATTCTGCTTCGGCAATACTTGCAGTAGAGCGGTCTGGGTATGGCTTGGAGGCTAGTATTTTGGTAGGCGGATTGGCGCGAGTATAACGTGCGCCCTTACCTGCCAGATGAGTAGAATATCTTGATGCCAAATCATTGGTAATCCCTGCGTAGTAAGCACCGTTCTTACATTCCAGCAGGTATAAACACCAAACACCTTGCGTCAATCTTATGTCCTTTCAAACTGGTTTATCAGAACAAACTTAACTGGCCAATACTGCTGATTGTGAATGAACGACTAACCGCAAGGAGCACAAGAAGCGGATCTACGCAGATTTCATGAGCATTCTGAGCACTACGCATCAACGTAATTCTTCACAGGGCAAGGTTTACCTCAGTAGGTACCCGCCTGAATAAATTCGACTTTATAACCGTCTGGATCTTCAATAAAGGCAATCACCGTGGTGCCATGCATCATTGGGCCAGCTTCACGCACGACTTTACCGCCAGCATTGCGAACTGCATCACAGGCTTGGTATGCGTCATCCACTTCTATCGCAATATGTCCATAGGCTTTACCCATATCGTAACTTTCAACACCATAATTATAGGTAAGCTCTAATACAGTATGGTCACTTTCCGCGCCATAACCAACAAACGCTAGTGAAAATTTACCATCAGGAAAATCATGTTGGCGTAACAGCTTCATGCCTAACACTTCAGTATAAAACTTGATTGAGCGCTCCATGTTACCAACACGAAGCATAGTATGTAGCATGCGCATTTGCTGTCCTTAGTATTTAATTAGCTGCCGTCAATTGATGATATTTATTCAACAACTGTTCTTTGGATTCTACTTTATCGGGGTCTAGCGGAATGCAATCAATCGGGCAAACCTGCTGACATTGCGGTTTATCGTAATGCCCTACACACTCCGTGCATAAATCTGGGTTGATCTCATAGATTTCTTCACCCTGATAAATTGCACTATTGGGGCATGCAGGCTCGCACACGTCACAATTGATACATTCATCGGTAATCATCAATGCCATAAACTAGAGACTCACTTTTAATTTTTTCTTAATCGCATCTTCAACTGATGTAGATACGAACTGATCAACCGCACCACCTAGCTTAGCCACCTCACGTACCAAACTTGAAGAGACGAACATATACTGCTCCGAGGGTGTTAAGAACAAGGTTTCTAACTTAGGATAAAGTTTACGGTTCATCCCTGCCAACTGAAATTCATACTCGAAGTCTGAAGCGGCCCGTAACCCACGAATCACCACTTGCGCTTCCTGATCTTGCACAAATTGCATAAGCAGTCCGCTAAAGCCAACCACCTTCACGTTGCAGTAGGAAGCAAACAAGTCGCTTGCCAGCGCTACACGCTCTTGCAAATCAAACAACGTATTTTTATTGGTACTACCAGCTACAGCAACAATCACCTCATCAAACAAATAAGCAGCCCGACGCACAAGATCTTCATGGCCCAAGGTGATCGGGTCAAAAGTACCTGGGTAAACAGCGATTCGTTTTTTAATTGTTGTCATAGCACAATTTTATCAGATGATAAAAAACATTACCCGCTTTACTCTGTTTAAATACTTGCCAAACATCACTATCTGCCAAAGCATATTCAGCCTCAACATAGACCACGCCTTGTTTACTCAAGTGTTTGGGTAATTGCAATAATACTTTATCCAGCCAACCTTGATGGTAAGGGGGGTCTAGAAACACCACGTCAAATAATTGCTGGTTTTTATCTAAGAATACCAAAGCATCCATGTTAAGTACTTGTGCAGCATCGGCTTTCAACATGGTCTTATTGTCTAAAATCGCTTTATAAACTGCCGCAGTTTTTTCAACTATCACAACAGACTTAGCATTCCTGGATAAAGCTTCAAAGCCCATCACACCAGTACCTGCGAACAGGTCTAAACAGGTTTGACCTGTGAGGTCTTGCCCTAGCCAGTTAAATACAGTTTGCCTCACACGTTCTGGCGTAGGGCGTAAGCCTTGTGCGTCAGGAAACTTAAGCAAACGGCTCCGCCATTCCCCCGCATTAATGCGTACTGTATTTAATTTTTTCTCGGTCATATTAATGCGGTGCTACGGATTGCAATAAAATCGCATTTTACTACCAATTTCAATCGGCACTCATTTGAAGTCATTGTTAACAGAAATTACTTCAAATTTAGCGAATCGAATCTTAACTACTGCATATACCTAAGCTAGCCAGACTCAATTGAAAACTACTGAGCTTTTGGGTCACCAACAATCACTGTGACAAAATTTTCAGGCTTCAGACGGCGATTGAAAGCGTCTTTAATTTGTGCCACGGTCACCTTCTCCACTCTTTTGTTGTATTCGTCTAAATAGTTAAGCGGCAACTTATAAAAACCAATCACATTTAAATAGTCTAGAATTTTCTTATTACTATCAATCCGCATCGGGAAGCCTCCAATGATATTGGCCTTGGCTGCCTTTAGCTCTGCCTCGGTAACACCATCTTTAATAAACTTTTCCAATGTTTCATGCACCAACGTCAGTGCAGCTTCGGCCTGATCTTTTTTAGTTTGCAAGCCAATCTGAAACGGCCCTACTTCAGCCATCGGCATAAAGTAGCTATACACACTGTAAACTAGACCACGCTTCTCACGCACCTCTTCTGTTAATCTAGAAACAAAACCGCCACCACCTAAAATATAGTTGCCAATATATAGCGGAAACAAATCTGGATCAGTACGCTTAATGCCTGTGTGTCCTAACAAGATATGTGACTGAGAGGCAGGATGGGCAATACGCTGCTCTTTTGACTTGGCCGAAATTGTGACTTGTGCAATCGGTGCTGGTGCAGGCGTTGCCGGCAATCCAACACTAACGCTTTCTGCAATCTGCGTTGCTTGCTCTCGCGTTAAGTCTCCAATAATGGCAATCACAGCACCCTTAGCACCATAATATTGCTGGTAAAACGCTTGTAAGTCGTCGCGCTTAATCTTGGCTACAGTATCGATTTCACCGCTTTCATCTAAACTGTAAGGATGATTTTCATACAAGGCAGACATAAACGCTTTATTGGAAATGCTCTCTGGCTGTGTCGCAGACTCCTGTAAGCCAGAGATAATGCGCGCTTTTTCACGGCTTAGTACAGACTCTGGAAAGTCAGGCTTTTGTAGAATTTGTGTAAACACATTGAGCGACTGCAGACGCTCGCGCTCACTACTTAAAGTACGTAACGATAACGCAGCCCGATCAGCATCAAAGCTACCGCTTAATACTGCCCCAACATCTGCAAATTTATTAGCGATTGTTTCATCGGTCATGCCTGCCGCACCTAATGTCATTAAGTAGCGAGTGATGCCCGCTACACCAGACTTCTCTGCAGTATCGCGTGCACTACCAGCGGAGAAGTTCACACTGATATCTAAAATAGGCAAATCATGATTTTCTACAAAGTAAACTTCCGAACCTGTAGAAGTTTGCCATTGCTGAATGTTCACCGCAGCATGTGCACTGGTGACGGCAAACATAACACTCGAACTGATCACTAAAAGACTGGATGTGGCTATTCTTTTTATAAATTGCAAACTCATTATTTTTTACCTTAAAAAATTAAAGTGTCATGTTTAATTAATGTACGTGCGGCTTACCTTGTGGTTTTGCATTAGGGTCCATCGGTTGAGGATCTAAAGTCGCAATTGTCAAATTGTCTTGATGTAGGTATTTTTTTGCCACAGCCTGCACTTGCTCAGCAGTCACCGCACGCAGCTTATTTGGATAGTCTTCAATGATTCTCCATGAGAAACCAATCGTTTCTATTGTACCTAGCTGCATACCTTGGTAAAACATAGAGTCACGCTGATAAACGTCAGCAGCAATTACACCTGCTTTAACGCGATCTAACTCTTCTTGTGAAACGCCTGTTTTCTTGATCTTCTCGATTTCTTGCAATAGTGCCTGTTCCAACTCAACCACGGTTTTGCCTTCGCTAGGCGTGCCATCTAATGAAAATAAGCTTTGACGACCACGCGATAACAAATCATAACCAGCATTTGCATCAATGGCTAACTGTGTGTCTCTTACTAATGTTTGGTTTAAACGCGCTGCTGGATTACCGCTTAACACCCCTGCAAGCACCTCTAGCGCATACGGTTCCCAATCTGATTCAGGGGTTGAGACTGGCGGCACATGATAACCCATCAACAAGTAAGGTAACTTTGCTGGCGCTTTCACCACTACGCGTCGCTCGCCTAGTTGTACAGGCTCTACTTGCGGTTTACGCACTGGCAAAACTTTAGGTTTCAATTTACCAAAATACTGCTTTGCTAGCTGATGCACTTCATCCGCTTTCACATCGCCCACCACCACTAATGTTGCGTTATTAGGTGCATACCAATTGTTATACCACTCACGCGCATCTTCAACTGTCATATTTTCCAAGTCATTCATGAATCCAACAACAGGGCGCGAGTATGGATGTGCGCGATACACAACACCTTGAAACGCTTCATTCACTTGTGACTGTGGTTTGTCATCAGTACGCCAGCGACGCTCTTCCATTACGACTTTAATTTCCTTGGCAAACTCTTCTTCACTCAACTGCAAATTCACCATGCGGTCAGCTTCTAGTTTGAATGAAAGTGGTAAGTGTGATTTTTCAAGTTGTTGAAAGTAACAGGTATAGTCAGTACTGGTAAAAGCATTCTCTTTACCACCTGCTGCAGCGACTAAACGTGAGAACTGGCCAGCGGGTACTTTTTTTGTACCCTTAAACATCATATGCTCAAGCACATGCGCGACACCGGTTTTTCCGTTTACTTCATCTAAGCTGCCAGCTCGATACCAAACCTGCGACACCACAACTGGTGCACGGTGATCTTCCTGCACAATCACCTTAAGGCCATTATCCAACTTAAACTCTTTAATAGATGGATTGGCAAAAACAGTGATTGGCATGACTAGCAAAAGTATTAAAAAACATGTTTTACGCACAGGATTTATCTCCAGTTATTTTTATCAGTATGATTAAACAAGCACTAAGTCTGACATAAATTCAAACGACTCATAGAATAAGCTTTTGTGACAAGGATACCATTGAGTTAGTTCAGCCTAGCGCGTATCTCGATAATTCACTGGCATTATTCTAAATCAGCGATGTAAACAGCAGCGGTGTAAGATTAAAAGGTGATAATAATTCATCAACATACATGAAATGAACTGGTTTGTCTGAAGCAAAATTAAGCTAAAATAGTGTTACTAAACTCAGTTAAAAATTTATGTTCGATTTTTTAAAAAAAGACAAGCCAACCACAACGCCAGAAGTCAAACCTATTGATACGACGCCAAGCCAAAGTTGGGCCACGCGCTTAAAACAAGGCTTAGCAAAAACCAGAAGTCAGTTGGGTAATCAGCTTGCCAGTCTCTTTGGTGGCGGGAAAATTGATGCTGATGTTTATGATGAACTTGAAACAATCTTATTAACTTCTGATGTTGGCATTAACGCGACTCAACATTTACTTGATGACATCAAAAGCCGTGTAAAACGCCAAAGCCTAGACGACACAGCGCAACTTAAAGCTGCTCTTAAAGCATCATTATCAGACCTACTCTCACCGCTAGAGAAACCATTAGAAACGAGCAATCACCAACCATTTATCATCATGCTGGCTGGCGTGAATGGTGCGGGCAAAACGACAACTATTGGTAAGCTAGCTAAGCTGTTTCAATCAGAGGGAAAAAGTGTGCTAATTGCCGCGGGCGATACATTTAGAGCCGCCGCGCGTGAACAATTACAGGTTTGGGGGGAGCGCAATAATGTACATGTGGTTGCCCAAACCAGTGGTGACCCTGCCGCAGTCATGTTTGATGCCATCAACTCCGCACGTGCAAAAAACATTGATATCGTGTTGGCAGACACCGCAGGTCGCCTGCCTACGCAAATGCACCTGATGGAGGAAATTGCAAAAGTTAAACGTGTGATGGACAAAGCCTTACCTGGCGCACCTCATGAAGTGTTACTCGTGCTTGATGCAAATACTGGGCAAAATGCAGTGTCTCAAGTGAAAATCTTTGATGATGCGCTCGGCGTGACTGGTTTGGTTTTAAGTAAACTGGATGGCACCGCAAAAGGCGGTGTGATTGCTGCAATCGCACAAGCTAGACCTATTCCAATTCGCTACATTGGGATTGGAGAGGCCATTGATGACCTGAGACCATTTAATGCCAATGAATTTATTGATGCGATGATTGAGTCGTAAAACTATTTCCAAAAGACTGCAATATTAAGAATAAAATACCAGCATGATTCAATTTGACAAAGTCACCAAACGCTACCCAGGTAGCGATGAGATACTCAAAAACATTAGTTTCAATATTGATGCTGGTGAGTTTGTGTTTCTAACTGGGCACTCTGGCGCTGGTAAAAGTACATTGTTAAAGCTGATTGCTGCAACAGAACGCCCTACCAGCGGTACGGTGTTGATTGCAAATCAAAATGTCAGCCAGCTAAAACCATCGGCTATCCCATTTCTACGCCGTCGATTTGGGTTGATTTTTCAAGATCATAAACTGCTGTATGACAGAAACTGTTTTGAGAATGTCATTTTACCATTACATATCAATGGTGTTACTGGACAAGAGGCGGCCAAGCGCGTGAGGGCGGCACTGGATAAAGTAGGTTTATTGAATAAAGAAAAGGCGATGCCAATTACTTTGTCTGGCGGCGAGCAACAACGCTTAGCCATCGCACGTGCAGTAGTCAGTCGCCCCTCAATACTACTGGCAGATGAACCTACTGGCAATTTAGATGCTAGTTATGCCGCTGACATTATGGCGATTTTCTATGCCTTTAATCAGGTTGGGGTGACGGTCATTATGTCCACACATGATGCATTGGGTATGAGCGCAAGACAAAATAGAGTCATGCATATCAACCAAGGCTCGCTGACTGAGCACTTACTTAAAGAACCTCACTTAGACCAAGCACCATCTTCCGTAGAGCGCTTCACATCATGAACAACTGGCTAAATCAACACATACAGACACTTAAACTTGTGCTTAGCCGCATGCATAACAACATGCTCTCAACGTTCATGATTTGTTTGGTGATTGGTGTCGCCATGTGCCTGCCAAGCCTGTTCTATTTGGCGGTAGATAACTTATCAAAACTCACTGACCACATGCAAAAAGACACCGAGATTAGCTTATTCTTAAAAGTGGATGCGAATACTGATGAAATCAAAGAAGTTGAACGCCAATTAGCAAAAAATCAGGGTATTGCAAACTTTCATTTAGTCACTAAAGAAGAGGCATGGCAGCAGTTACAAACTAAATCAAGGAGCAACCAAGAGATTAGCGATGCTGTGTCTCAATTAGGTAAAAATCCGTTACCAGACGCATTTTTTATTCAAGCAAAATCATCAGACCCTGATAGCTTGATTCGACTAAAAGATACACTACAAAACTTACCGAGTGTAGAACTTGCATTACTCAATACAGAGTGGGTGAAACGTCTTTCATCGTTATTGAGCCTAGGGAAAAAACTTATCTCGATGATTGCTGGCTTATTAGCTATCGTACTTTTAGTGATTATTGGCAATACGGTGCGTATGCAGATATTAACGCAAAAAGATGAAATCGAAGTGAGCAACCTTATCGGGGCTACACGTAGCTTTATTCGCATGCCATTCCTTTATGCTGGTGCGCTTTATGGACTATTTGGCGGCTTAATGGCGGTACTCATGCTCATCGGTATTATTCAGGCGTTTAATCTCTCCATTTCGCAAATCGCGCATTTATATAGCAATGATTTCAGCGTAACGTTATTTGATACTCAACTATTCCTAGCAGTCATTATTTCTGCAATCTCTATTGGCTGGATAGGCTCCTATATTGCTGTGTCACGTGCAATTGCCAGCTACAAAATCAATTAATCCCTCCAGCCAGCAAACGTTACCTTAAGAGGCATGCAATAACTATCGCATGTCTCTAAGTTAATTTATTTTAAGTACCTAGCGGTATTTCCAGTAGCTATATTGATTGATGCTTAACATGGTGTTCACAATTTAAGCTTAAGTTAAGCTTTCTAATGCACAATACGTTACCAATATCTTTCAGTCGAAGTTTTTCTATGAGGGGTAATATCCTCATGCAAACAACACATTATGATGAAAAAATTTAATCTATTTGTATTAGCCATCACAGCTGGCAGCCTGTTCACCAGCTTGCTTATATTGACTGACAAAGATGCAAATGCTGATATCAATCAGCAAACGGCACGACAACTCTTAAGCGCAGGAAAAATTCTCCCTCTAGAAAAAATCACGAAGTTAGCAAAAGCCATCAAACCTGGGGAGGTGCTCGAAACTGAACTAGAACAAAAAAAAGGCACACACATTTACGAGATAGAAATTCTCGATGCTCAAAGCCAAGTTTGGGAAATCAAACTTGATGCAAAAACTGGAAAACTCATCAAGCTAGAGCTTGAGGATTAAGCGATGCGACTACTTTTAGTTGAAGATGACGCAACCCTTGGTCCACAACTTCAAGCTGGTCTTCAGCGTGCTGGGTATGCAACAGACATAGCGACTGATGGCATAGAGGCTGAAATACAAGGTAAATTAGAGCCTTACGACTTGGTCATACTAGATTTAGGTTTACCGAAACGCAACGGACTAGAAATACTAGCTAACTGGCGCAGTGCACAAGTGGCCACGCCTGTCATTATTCTTACTGCTCGAGGCGGATGGCAAGACAAAGTGACTGGCTTTAACACGGGTGCAGATGATTACATAAGTAAGCCATTTCAGATCGAAGAACTACTTGCACGAGTCAGCGCGGTATTAAAACGTAGTACCGGTAATACGGTAGAAACGCTACACACAGCACACTTTAAATTAAATGAACAAACGCAAACAGTCATCTTCAATCACGGTGAGCAATGCAACCTGACGAATATTGAGTTTAGATTATTAAGATACTTTATGCTGCATTCAGGACACATTCTTTCTAAATCAGTGTTAACTGAACATATTTATGAATATGATGAAGATAAAGACAGCAATGTGATTGAAGTCTATGTCAATCGTCTGCGCCAAAAAATTGGTAGTCACTTAATACAAACCAGGCGCGGCCAAGGCTATGTGTTTGGAGTGGCTTCGTAATGCTTTCACTCAAAGGTCGACTATCTTGGAGCCTGACATTTAGCCTAGTGTTATTACTCTCGCTACAATGGCTAGTCGTAAGTTACGCAATCAACAAACTAAGCGAAGATCAATTAAGCAAACGCTTGCAACATGAGGGTGAGAGCTTGCTCGCCAGTGCCCAATTTAATGCATCCAACCAACTTGAAATTGACCCACAACGCTTAAGTGCTATCTACCAGCGACCATTCTCTGGACACTATTATGTTGTAATTACTGGTAACCAGCGCCTCATTTCACGGTCGCTATGGGATACTGATCTCAATATTAAAAGCCTAGCAAAAGATGAACAAAAGCTACTATATAGCAAAGGTCCTGAAGCACAATCACTACTGATTGTTGCCACTGGATATCAAAAACAAGGACAAGCCATTAGTATTGCAGTTGCTGAAAACTTAGGTCCCTTAAAAGCTAGCATTGAGCACTTCCAGTTGATATACGCTGCAATCTCATTACTGGGTCTCATCATGTTATTGGCAATACAGCGGCTGATTATTCAGCATTCGCTCTTGCCGTTAAAAATAATTCAAAGCGACATCGCTAAACTAGAGCGTGGCGAAGCGAATCAGATCACCTCTAAAGGCCCTGTAGAGATTGCGCCACTGATTACAGAGCTTAATCATCTGCTTCAATCTATCCAGCAAAAATCTAAACGTTCCAGAGAGTCTCTAGGTAATTTGGCTCACGCCCTCAAAACAAAACTAACACTACTCAATCAAACTGCAGAGCGTTCAGAAATTGAAGGGCTTCCACAAATCCGTGAGTCTATCTATGCAGCAACAAACTCGCTAGACCAAATTATCGAGAGAGAGCTAAAACGTGCTCGTTTAATGGGCGACATCCGCCCTATGCAGCAAATAGATTTGAAAATCGAGATTGCTCAACTGACGCATACCTTGCGCATGATTTATAAAACTAAGATTGTGAATATCACTTGGGAAGTCAACGAGGGAACAAAGTTTAATGGTGATGGCGAAGACTTAATGGAGATACTCGGCAACTTGTTAGATAACGCCTGTAAATGGTGTAAACGTAATGTATCACTCACCGTCACGGGTGGCGATGCACCAATTTTTGTGATTGAAGATGACGGACCAGGCTGCCCTGTTCATGAGTTAAACGCACTCACTCAGCGTGGTTTTAGAGCAGATGAATCTGTTGTTGGCAGTGGCTTAGGGCTTGCTATTGTCTATGACATTGCCAACAGTTATGGAGCAAACCTAAGTTTCAGCCGCTCAGCCGCACTGGGCGGCTTACGGGTTGAAATTAGATTTACCCCACGCAAGTTATTCACTTAAAACCACTCTTGGCTGACATCTCTAACTGCGCCAGTTTTAGCATCTACTAAAACTTCCCACTCACGCCCATCAGCATCAACAATTTCAAACTCATAATCCCAGCCTTTACCAAACTTTCTATTTTCTAGATCAGCATCTTCTACTGCACCAGGTTTTGCAGCAAGCGCCTTTGCTTTCGCCTGCTCTAATGTAATTAGACCTAACTCTTTTGAGATTGCTTCAATTTCTTGGGCATCATCATCCGCAAACGCTAATGGCGATAATAAAGCAAATGAAATGACCGACACTAAGGCCAATGTATTCATTGATTTTTTCATGATATAACTCCTTTGTTTAAATGGTGAGTATCACTTTATGCGTCTAAGCTTAAATCAAGCTTAAAATACATGTGCCATTTAAAAAAATGCATCAGATCTCTTAACTGATGCATATCAGTATATAAAAAGTATTGAAAACATAAAACTCGACTCAACTTACCCAAACCTATCGCACTAATATCTAAATGTCTCTAAAACCTTTGTTTATTCAAGCATATACCCAATAAGGTCGCTTTACCTGTATAGACAATTTTGTTAGAGTTGAACCAAGTACTAGAGTCTGCATTTCAAACCACCGGTGGATACTCAAATATCTCCTCTTTGACTTGCAAATTTGGCTTATAGTCAATTGTCATATGCAGTGACAAGAACTGAGAAAATACTTGTTCACAAAAACACACATCAAAGATGACTTAGGTATCGCGCAAGCCCTCACTTGGCGCTACGTACTTGCACTATCTCTCGTTGCCGCACTCACCACTGCAGCTTGGTACAGCCTCAAACTTGTCATCTCTGAACAAGAAAGTACCGCTGCAGTCGTTAATATTAGTGGGCGTCAACGGATGCTAAGCCAACGCACAGCCCTATTCGCCAATTTATTGGTGACAGCACATGCAAGTGAGCGTGCGTCTATTCGCACAAAACTGGAAGAATCTATTGAGTTAATGGCAATCTCGCATCATGGATTACTTTATGGCAATAAAGTAATGGGACTACCATCCTCAATGTCTCCAGCGGTAAGCGCCATGTATTTTGAAGGTGATTACTCTCTTAACAAACAAGTAAGAACTTACATCAATACCGTACGTGCATTGCTCGCAACAGATAGCGATAAGCTAAGCCCAGACAACGCAGCGCTACGCTACATTACCAACACAGCACCAACAACTTTAGTTTCCTCACTGGATAAAGCCGTGCACCAATATCAGCTAGAGGGCGAAGCATCCATCAAGCAGCTCGAAAAAGCAGAGACTGCGTTATGGATTCTCACACTGCTATTACTTTCACTAGAAGCCATGCTGATTTTCAACCCGTTTATCAAACACATTAAAGTGGTGATAAATAAGCTTAAGCGTGCAACTGACGAAATTTTGCTCAATCAGGAGACACTTGAGGAGAGAATCAAACAACGCACTTCTGAGCTAGCCAATCGAAGTAAAGCGCTCGCAGAAAGTGAACAAAGACTATCGATTCTGCTCAATAACACCAATATCCACATGTGGGCATTTGACGGCACCTCATTCACCTATACCAATAAGCAATGGTTTGATTTTACAGGCCAAAATCCAGAAGATAGCCTAACCGTAGAAAAATGGACTTCCGTTGTGCATCCGGAAGATATCGCAGAGGCTCAAAAAATATGGCAAGTTGATTTCGAAAAGAAAACTGGCCACGACCATTACTTTAGATTAAAACGGAATGATGGTGTTTATCGGGACTTTTATTGTCGAGTCACGCCTATTGAGGATGAGAGTGGCAAATTCTTATACCTTCAGGGACATAATTTAGATGTTACAGACCGCAAGAAACTAGAAGACGAAGTGCGTCAACTCGCGTTTTATGATGCACTGACAAAGCTCCCAAATCGACGCTTGCTTAAAGACCGTTTAGGCCAAACCATGGCATCAAGCAAACGCAATGGCCGCTACTGTGCGCTCATGTTTTTAGATCTTGATAACTTCAAACCGATTAATGATACCTATGGTCATGCGTTTGGTGATGCATTACTGTTAGAGGTTGCAGTGCGTATCAAAAATTGCGTCCGCCAAGTTGATACAGTGTCACGCTTTGGTGGCGATGAGTTTATTGTCCTACTCAACACCTTGAGCAAAAATAAAGAGAAATCTATACATCAGGCCAACCGTATTGCCGAAAAAATCCGTAAAGCATTATTACAACCATATTTACTATCGTTAAATACAGGTGATACCAAATCTAAAATAGAACATTTATGTTCAGCTAGTATTGGGGTCGTTGTATTTATTCATCATGAGCTAAATGAGGACGAAATACTCAAACGTGCAGATGATGCGATGTATGTTGCAAAATCTGCTGGCCGAAATCAAATCAAACTTGATAGCGACTTCGATTAATCGACAAAAGAGCATCAAAACGCACATCCCAAACGTGACTTAATTGAGACAATTCAAAAAAACTCCTTTTTATTTAAATTATTTCAAAAATGTGTTGAAAACATGCCGCATTGTCTGTAATATGCGGCCTTCGTTAGTGCTGCAGGGTGCTTAGCTCAGTTGGTAGAGCGTCGCCCTTACAAGGCGAATGTCAGCGGTTCGACCCCGTTAGCACCCACCAAAAATTTGCACTGACGAAAATTTGAGCTTTAGTTTAAAT
>Ga0160182_111777_pt1 | contig 15531 bp, 18 predicted proteins | sample met14sa_FD_108561 | JGI IMG/M metagenome (GOLD analysis project Ga0160182, IMG submission 108561) | Synthetic bacterial communities of pure cultures from sediment of Lake Washington, USA, under high oxygen condition - MT... | ecosystem: Engineered > Modeled > Simulated communities (microbial... >... | reverse complement strand
CCAGTAGAAGTGGGTAAACAAGAAGCTTCGATTAAAGCCATGGATGCGCGTAATGAAAAGCGTATTGCAAATGCAAAAGCAACTGGCAAGTTTGATTATAACGTCGCAGAGTAATCTGAGTGACAACATTAACCGATGCTGAGAAGCATCGGTTAATTCATTCTGGTGATTACCACCATTGATGAAACACAATTTTTACCGCTAGTCCGCGCACTCATATTAAAGAAACTTATGACCGATTCAAACAAAATGGATTTAGACGTATACCGCCAGCAAGTCATCTTATTTGAAAATGCAATCAATCAAATTGTTCTAGGCTTAAACCATCAAGTGAGGTTGCTCACCATTGCAGTTTTATCACGCGGCCATGTCTTATTAGAAGGCGACGTGGGTGTTGGTAAAACAACATTATTAAGAGCCGCTGCAAGATTGTTGGGCGGGCAATATCAACGTATAGAAGGTGCTGTCGATCTGATGCCTTCTGATTTTTTATACCACGCTTATATCAACCAAAATGGACAGCCATCGGTGGCGCCTGGGCCATTGCTACAGCATGGTGAAGAGTTGGCGGTTTTCTTTTTCAACGAGATTAATCGAGCAAGACCACAAGCGCATTCTATGTTGTTACGTTTAATGGCTGAACGTTCAGCACATGCATTTAATCGTGAATATTATTTCCCGCATCTGACGGTATTTGCAGACAGAAATCGCTTAGAGCGTGAAGAAACATTTGAGTTACCTGCCGCGGCACGTGATCGTTTTTTTATGGAAATTAACATCAGCGCGCCGGATGATTTTGAATTGCAGCGCGCCCTCATGTTTGACGTTAAGTTTCAGCAAGTGGATAAGATGATTACAGGCTTATATGAAGGCGTTGTGCCATTTGCGGCGATGAATACGATGTTTGAGATGATACAAAAGCATGTACGCGCAGAGCCTGTGTTTCAAGATTATGCAGTACATCTTTGGCGTACGTTAAAAGACCCTGTTGCAGCCGGTATCACATTAGATGGTATTGATATGCCACGATTGATTGCAGGTGGTGCTAGCCCACGCGGTGTTGGTATGCTAATGACTGCCGCGCGTACAAGAGCTTGGTTAGAGCAGCGTGACTATTTGACGCCAGATGATATTCGTAGCGTATTTCATGCGGTGATGATGCACCGTATATTTTTTACACCAGCCTATGAATTAAGACGAAATGATATTGCGCCCAAATTGCTAGATGCGGTGTTATCTCACGTAACGGCTCCTTAGACTTACATCCTTGGTGATATTGATGGAAGAGTTCTTCTACCACATTGGATGGCGCACCCGGGGAGGGCGTGTAGGCAGCCACTCGACCAAAGCGAAAGGTGGTAATACTGACTTCAACGCGCATGTCCCACTGATGCAGCATTTTAATCCTAAGCGCTTAGATTTAAAGGCCTCTTTAAATACAGTCCCGAATCAACTCATGGTGCGAAGCTTTCATGAGCGTTATGCCATACAAGTGTTTGCTGTGGTGGATATGTCTGCATCCATGAAATTTGTCGGGCAACAAAACAAATGGCAATTATCAACCGACATTGTGCAAGCCATTGCATGGTCGGCGACGCGCAATGGTGATGCTTTTGGTTGCGTTGCTGCAGACGATACATTACGTATGGATATTTATGAGCCAAGCGCTTATCGCGTATCCGTAGTTGACGATATTGTGCACAAAATGCGTAGCACTCAACCCTTGCATCCTGCAGGCGCTAAAGCTTTGCCCCGTGTCACTGAACTGCTACCTGAAAGACGCTCATTGATTTTTTTAATCTCTGATTTTCATATGGACGATGCTTTACTAACAGAGTCTTTGCATGGATTAGCCATGCATGATGTGGTACCAGTAGTGCTTTGGGATACTGCTGAAATCAGCCAATTGCCAGATTGGGGATGGATGCGAGTGAACGATATGGAGGGGCGTGGTACTCGTCCTGTTTTCTTACGTCCTAGGTTGAAAAAGGCAATCGAAAATGCTTACCTAAATCGTCGAGAACACTTGGCACAACTGTTTAGAGCTTTTGGAACCAGGCCTCCTTTTTTTGTATTAAATCAATTTAATAGTGAAGCGATGACTCAGCATTTGTTGGAGGACTATTGATGCGATTGATATTTCAATTATTGTGCCTGTTGGTATGGGCGATCTCGTGTGCAGCACAAACTGCAACGGTAGAGGCATTACAGGCACAATTTACAGTGCATAGCCAAACGCGCGAACTTGGATATCACCTAGCAGACATTACCTTACAAACCGTGACTATTGAAGCGCCGAGTGGCTATGTGTTAGATGCTTCTTCACTGCCAAGCGTGGGGAATAAAACATATTATGATTTGGTGAAAGTAGATACTAAACAGCAAAAATTTGGCACACGTACACAATTTACCATTTATTTATATTGGCAAAATTTTAGATCGGTACAAGAAGTGCGCAGCTACAAACTGGGTGCATTGGCTTTACAGTTTGTAAAGGATAAGACATCCATCAAAGTGCCCGTAAAAGCAGCATCCATCATAGTGTCACCAGTGATTCCAACTGTGCTGGATGAAGCACATCTCAAACCGCGCGCAGATGCAAAGCCGCCAGCTAAAGCCTACACAGCGGATATTGTAGCGATGACTATCAGTGCCTTGGTGATGGTTTGGGCGCTGATATATCTTGCCTGGAAGAATGATTGGCTGGCCTTTGGTGCTAAACATGCCCAACCGTTTCGCTTAGCATTCCGTCAAATTGGTGCTTTACGCAAGGATCAAGGCCGTACAGCGCTATATGCAGCCGTAAAAGCTATTCGAAATGCATTCGATGCCACTATGCAGTCCAGCATGAGTACAGAGCAACTGTCTTCTCTGTTTATTAGATACCCACACTACGCCAAGTTGGAACATGAAATTCATCAGTTTTTTAATGCCACGGACGTATTCTTGTTTGCTAATCAACCGCTCAATATCTCTGTAAAAGAGTTGAAAAGTTTTGCTAAACAACTCATGCAGTTGGAGCAAGGGTAATGATTGGTCTTTTCAATGAGTTTCAGATCACTGAAGTTTGGCCGCTGTATTTGTTGCCACTCGTGTTGTTGCCTTGGCTTGTTAAAACAGAAGGCGAGTTTCAATATCCCTCTATTTACATGATTCCCGAAGATCCATTTTCTGTATGGATAGAACGTATTTGGCGCATCAGTTGTGCGCTGTTAGTGGCGTGTTTATTAATTGCTATGTGTAAGCCTTATTTGGGTGAGCAAAAGATAGATCGTTATGGCAATGGTGCGCACATTATGGTGGTACTCGACAGAAGTGGAAGTATGAATGATGATTTTGCAGACCGTCCTGAGCGCGGCAGTGCCTCCAAAATGGCGGCTGCACGACGCGTATTAACTGAGTTTACAAAAAATAGTCGTCAAGACTTGATTGGCATGATTACGTTTAGTACATCACCCATGTTAGTTGCATCCCTGAGTCATGATCGTGAAGCAGTATTGTCGGGCTTAAGTGCAACAGAAGTGGGGGGGATGGGTTTTACAGCCGTAGACAAAGGACTGGCAATGGCGCTTGATTTTTTTGAAGGCCAGCCTGTTACCGGTTCTAGGGTGGTGCTATTGGTCTCGGATGGTGCCGCACATCTGGATGCCAAAACACAAGACTTCCTGCGCAATGCATTTGTACGTCAGAACGCATCACTCTATTGGATCTATTTACGCTCTAAAAATGGGTCGAGTTTACACGAAAAGCTAGAGGGAGATGACGATCAAGCTGCGCCGGAATATGCGCTAAACCAATATTTTCAAACACTGGGTGTGCCTTATCACGCTTATATGGCAGAAGACCCGGCTCAGGTAAAGCTGGCGATGCAAACTATCGCCAAATTAAAAAATAAGCCAGTTAAGTATCAGGAAGTGATTGCAAGAAAAGACATGGCACACCTGTTTTACGTAATTGCTTTACTTGCCACGGTTGTCATTTCAGGGCTGTATTTAACGGAGGTTCGCACATGGCGTATCGATTCAATTGGAAAATAGCCCTTGTGCTAGTGATAGCCTTATTGGTGTTTGTTCTTTCTGCCGTCCGTTGCTATCAGCACTATCAATACAATCAGGCCTTGAATGCACACGCGCTTAGTCAACAGCAAACAGAATCTTATAGATTGATGAATGCTTGGAAATTAGGGCAGAAATTAGCGTACGAGCAAAAAGCATTAGACCTATATACCCAAGTGCTGAGCGTGGCAGATTCAGACATCAAAAAATTAGCTTATTACAACAGCGCAAATATTCGGTTAAAAAAAGCCTTGCGACTGCTAGATGCGCAAGGCTATGGCGCATGGGATGAAGTGATGCCATTGCTTGCGTTGGCCAAAGATGGGTACCGAAATGCGCTAAGTATAGACCCCAACTGGCTTGAGGCTAAGTACAACATGGAGTTGGTGTTCAGACTTGCACCAGACATTAAATCGTCACAACGCAAAGGCCATCAAGACGAAGAAGAGCAAGAGGGGTTGCCGCAAAAAGGTTGGCCTTCTATCCCGGGCTTTCCGAGAGGGATGCCTTGAGTTTAAAAAAACTAAAGCCATATGTGCGTGATTATCGCGGTATCTGCTTGATGGCGATATTGCTCATGCTAGTGGTTACCATGTTTAAGCCAGCCATACGATTACCATCGCCGGTGCATCATTGGTTTGTGGTGGTGGATATTACCCAAAGTATGAATGTGAGTGATTATTGGGTAGATGGAAAATCAATGAGCCGCCTTGAGTTTTCCAAGCGTGCGATACGGCAAGCGTTAAGTCATTTTCCTTGCGGATCAAAAGTGGCATTAGGTGTATTTACAGAACGCTCCATTGTTACTGTATTAAAGCCTCTGGAAGTCTGTCAGCACTTTAATGCATTAGATGAAACAGTAGCGCAATTGGATTGGCGCATGGCTTGGGCTGCCGATTCATTTATAGCACACGGGCTGTTTGACGCAATCACTAAAGTGAAGAAAATTGATTCAAATCTTCGCTTGGCATTTATAACTGACGGTCATCAAGCACCGCCACTGAGCGTAGACAATACACCTAAGTTTGAAGGGAAAGCAGGACAAGTATTAGGAGCCATATTCGGTGTAGGGGGAGATAAGCCTGCGCCTATTCCTAAGTTGGATGAGAAAAATAATGTCACTGGATATTGGGATAAAGAAGAAGTGATGCGATTTGCAACATTTGGTGTGAACAGAAAGACACTCTCAGTATTAGAGATGGAGGAAGGCTATCACGGTCGTAACTCACCGCATGGTAATAACCCGGCAGAAGCAGAAAATGCGCATTTGTCTGCATTGAATAAAGCACATTTAACGCAGCTAGCGAATCAGACTGGCTTGGAATACATCACCCTAGACCAGTTGAGCACGATGTCATCACTCTTTAATTCGAGCCAATTTTCCAAATGGCAAATGACTCAGATCGACTTAAGGCCATGGTTGGCCACCATCTGTTTGCTAATGGCTATTCTCTATCTCATTCCAAAGTGGGTATACCAACGTATCAGTCGTTTAGTTTTATTAAGGAGAAAAAATGAAGTATCTAGTTAGTTTGTTATGTGTTGTCTCATCTACTGCGCTTGCACACGGGCCTACACCACAGAAAACAGATGAATCTGTATTGGTAAATTTGTCACCGGAGGTTGTTTGGAAAAAGCTCAGCGAACCTTGTGCGATTCAAGACTGGCATCCTTCGGTCACCACATGTGAAGCGCCTGAACAGAATAAGCGAGTGTTAACGCTCAAATCAGGTGGAAAAATCTATGAAGAGTTTGACGAGGTATTGGCTAGCGAAATGAAAATTTCTTATCGACTAGGAGCCAACAGTGATACCAAAGCCATGCCAGTGAGTTCGTTAAATGGACGCATTAGCATTAAAGCTGAGGGTTCAGGTACCCGTGTTTCCTGGATGGTACGCTACTATCGCGTTGATACGACTAATGAGCCACCTCCGGGTACGGATGATGAAACAGCACGTAATGCGGTGAATGCATATGTGAAGCAGGGCCTTGCAAATTTGGAGGCAAGCTCACCAAAAAAGTAAGTAAGGCTGACTCAAGAAAGGTCGCGAATACACTGCGCCGCTGGTGGGGAAATCTAGTAACCATATTTAAATAAATATGGTTGGCAGATACTCATTGAGGATTTGGAATCAAGCTGGCAATAGACGTTGCCAGCTTCTTTAGACATGAAAAGTTGTACTGTGAATAACATAACTGTAGAAGTCGATGCTATTACCCGCATCTATGAAGACCGCAAAGTGGTGAGTGAATTAAGCTTTACTCTAGAGCAGGGTAAAGCGCTGGGGTTATTGGGCGCCAATGGCGCCGGTAAGACCACAACCATGAGAATGATTGCAGGTCATCTAGCGCCTTCACATGGTGCTGTTCGTATTTGTGGTATTGATATTTTGCGTAAGCCAACTGAAGCAAAAGCGTTGATTGGCTATTTGCCAGAACAGCGTCCTTTGTACAAAGAGCTGACAGTCGATGAGTATCTTGAGATTGCGGCAAGTTTTCACAGGTTATCTTCACGTAAAGCGAAACAATCCATTGCTTTAGTGAAAGAGCGGTGTGGATTAACCGAAGTGGGGCGGCGTGTGATAGAGCAGTTGTCCAATGGTTTTCAGCAGCGTGTAGGCATAGCTCAAGCCATTATTCACTCACCTATGGTGGTTATTTTAGACGAACCGACGGTTGGTTTAGACCCAATTCAAATTAGGCAGATTAGAAGCTTAATGCGTGACATTGCCCAAGACGCCAGTTTGATTTTTTCTACGCACTTATTACCAGAAGTCGAAATGGTGTGTGACGATGTGCAGATTCTGGAGCAGGGGAAATCGCTTTATCAGTCGGATATTGAAACACTCAAGCAGCACATGCAAACACGCGCACTCGTTGTCGGGTTTAAACGCCCCGTCAATCTTCAAGCCATTACTGAGCTTCAACATGTGGTTGGTGTGGATTACAAAAATGAAAATACCTTGGTTGTTCAATATCAACATGCATCGCCAGCTGAGGAGATTGTTGGATTGGCAGTAAAAAATAATTGGGGATTGTTTCTGATCAGCGAGCAGCAAACTTCGCTAGAAGATGTTTTTTTAAAGCTTACAAAATCAGAGTGAAGGAATTGCTGACATGATCTTTGTCGTGATTAGAAAAGAAATAAAAGTATTGTTTGCCAGCTATATCGGTTGGGGTATGTTGGCGATATATGCAATTGTCATGGGAATTTTATATACCCAATCGCTTAGCGAATATATGCAAGTGATGATGGGAAATATCCCTATCGTTGAACAAATTGGACTCACGAAATACATAGGATCTAATTTGTTTGGTACATCCTCTTTCATTATGCTGATTTTTATTCCTTTGCTCTCCATGCGGCTATTTTCTGAAGAGCAAAAAAAATCTAACCATGCCTTTTATGCTAAGTGCGCCTATCTCGCTTGCAGAAATTGTAGTGGGGAAATTTTTAAGCTTAATACTCTTTTTGGCGCTGATGTTAGCTTACTTAGTTGTGATTATCTGCATTTTAAATGCATGGACAGATATTGATTTCGGATATATTTTTGCCAACGTATTAGGTTTAAGTTTGCTGATTGCAAGCTTTTCTGCCATTAGCTTGTTTTTTTCAAGCTTAACGCGTCAACCCATTCTGGCAGCAGTACTCTCATTTCTTGTATTGATCATGCTCTTGTTTTTGGATCATATTTTTGCACAACAGCCCAACACTATTTGGTCTGATTTGTCGATGATGCAACACTATAAATCATTTGCTGTTGGCCTGTTAAATACGGCAGACATTGCATTCTATCTCTTAGTAGCGCTTTCTTTTGTGTTCTTAACCGTCCGTAAATTAGAGCATCAGAGGGTATATGGTTAAATTTGCAAATAGCGTTAAAGGAACTTCTATGCATCTACACCAACCATTCGAGCATTGGGTAATGCATACCAAATCATGTTTGATCGTAATGTTATGCTTGTGTTTGTTGATGGGCTATTTCTCTAAGCAGTATCTGTTTAGCGTGGATGTAACGCAAAACAACCGCAACAGCTTGTCACAGCCAAGTATTTCGGTCTTAAAGTCTATGCCAGATGCTATCCAAATGACTGTGTTTGCCTCTAAGGATGACATGACCCATGGTGATCAATTTCGTCAAAGTATGCAGGATTTTATTGCGCGCTATCAACGGACTAAGCCCAATATTTCATTGAATATATTCAGTACACACGAGAACCCAGCATTAGCGCGTTCCGAAAATATCACGATTGATGGCGAAATAGTAGTCAAGTACCAGCAACAATCAATGCATATTTTCCCACCAATCAATGAAGAGAGATTTACCAATCTGCTTTTGAAGTTATCGCATACTAAAAGCCGGCGTATTGCATTGCTTGATGTAGCTAATCAGTCCCAATCACAAGACAATAGTGATTATCTCGCATTAAAGCGGGCGTTAAATCAGCAAGGTTATGGCATCACTGAAAGATCGGATGACTTGAACGCCGCAAAACTGGGTGCGTTAATACTCAACACATCAGACTCACTAACCTCAAGTAAAGTGACGCAACTACAGCAGTTTATAGATCAAGGCGGAAATTTACTATGGATGGTAGATGATCATGTAAATGTGAGCCTGTCTGAGCTTGCCGATCGATTGGGGCTTAAAGTTTCAGAGGCAATCATCCAGCAAAATTCTTCACAAAAAATATCGCAGGTTAGCAAAGAAGTCTATGCTAACTATTATGCGCAACATCCAATTACACAGCAATTTTCAATGAAAACGATATTCAGTTGGCCACACGAAATCAATGGCCAACCTCCAGTAGAACAAGGCTGGAAGGTGACTCCGCTAGTATTGGTTGTCACAACGAGTGATGCAGAAGGTCAAAAAACGAGCACTGTAGAGCCTACGCTTGTTCCGCATCATGTGGTCTTAACATATGAACGGAAGTTAAACGCAAAGGTCCAGCGCATTGTCGTTGTAGGTGACTCACATTTTCTGACAAGTCAGTCTTTGAGTAAGGGTGGTAACCAGCAATTTGTGAGTAACATACTGCAATGGCTAACTTTTGATGCTACCAAAGTGACAATTAAGCCTACACGATTAAAAGATGTGAATATGATTGTGCCTGAGCATTCAGTAGCGCCTAAACTGATTGGCTATACGATTCAATATATTATTCCCGGGCTACTGTCTTTTTTAACTTTTTATGTGTTATATAGGCGCAGAAAGCGTTAATCTTGTGTGCAAACACTCAAGTGCTAACACCCGTTTCAATTGAAGGGTCTCAGTGTTTATTTGACTGTGTTTGAATAGAACTGTAATTGCAGTTTCATTCGTTATTAGGCTATTTTCCAATAGGGCGCTATTGAGGTCGGGAATTTTTCCCAAGAACAATGCTGCAAGAACCTATACTATGTCTGCGTTAATTTGAGTACCTATCCATGAGTCTGCAGTTAAAACTTAATTTAATGATTACTGGATTGCTATTGTCATTATTAGCACTTAGTTTTTATTCAATTACCCATAATGCTCGAGAAGATGTACGTGCTGAAATTGAGTCAACCTCGAATCTAGTTTTACATTTGCTAGATGCAGAAATCATTCATTATAGTTCTGATTTTGGGTGGCTGAGCCCAGGAGCCGAAGGCCAAACATCGATTTTTAGACTCAAAAATCTAGGCAATATCCGTCATCTTAGAATAGATTTTTATGATGCGAGTGGTCGATTACGTGAAACAAATAAAAACGCCTATGATAAAACTGACATCAATCAGCCGCCGCAATGGTTTGTTAAGGCAATGGATTTGTCCACACTGAGCGTCTCGCAAACACGAAAGAATATTGTTTTAAATGGCCGATTTTTAGGTGAGTTAGTCGTTACGCCTGACCCTAGCTTTGAAATGGCTGAGGTTTGGGATGATACGGTTGGGCTGTTAACCTTAGTAGCTATTTTTTTCGTGTTGATGAACCTATTTGCCTACATTGCTGTGAAGTACACTTTTAAACCAGTCAAACAAATTATTTCGGCGCTGACGCAACTTGAAACTGGTAATTTTCAAAGTAGATTGCCTGAGTTTAAGCAAGTTGAGCTAAAGGAAATTGGCTCTAAATTTAACTTGATGGCAGATACTTTGCAACAAAGCACAGTGAATAATCATCGCCTGACCCAGCAAATAATTAATTTGCAAGAAGACGAAAGAAAACGATTGGCACAAGATATTCATGATGAAATAGGGCAGTATTTAACAGCTATCCATGTTGATGCGAGCGCGATATTTGCAGCTAAAACATTAGTGACTGCTAAAGAAAGCGCCAAAGCTATCGGTGCTGTGACTAGACAGATGATGAATACCATTCATGATCTATTGCAAAGGTTACGGCCCAGAGTTCTAGATGAATTAGGATTGAGTTTGGCATTGGCTGAGTTGGCGCATCATTGGCGCGAGCGTAATAGTAATACGCTATTAATCCACAACATTGCTAACATTACGGGTTGTGTTGAGGAAACCACAGCTGTAACTGCATATAGAGTCATGCAGGAATGTTTGACCAATGTTAGTAAGCATGCCAATGCCAGAAAATTAAACATAGAAATAAAGCATGATGAAAAGCATGTGTTTATGGAGTTTGAAGATGATGGCAATGGTTTTGATTTTAATCAGCACACAAAGGGTTATGGTCTTGCTGGAATGATGGAGCGGGTGCAAGGATTACGAGGCACTATGCATATAGATAGTGTAGTAGGAAGAGGTACCAAAATTGGCGTTATCTTACCTAAGAAGTCATTTAATTCAGATGATAAGGGGCTGTAATGAGACATCTTAAGATTTTGTTAGTAGATGATCATGCTGTGGTGCGGTCTGGGTTAAGGCGACTTTTAGAAAACAGCAATGGCATTGAGGTTGTAGCAGAGGCAGCTACAGGAGAGATTGCTTATCAGTTATATGGTGAAGTGAACCCTGATATTGTTGTCATGGATATTTCTATGCCAGGCATGGGGGGCATAGAGTCAGCGAAAAGGATATTGCAGCGATATAGTCATGCAAAAATTATTATTTTTTCAATGCATGAGGCTGTTTCGTTTGCATCACAAGCACTTAAAACAGGGGTTAAAGGGTTTGTAACAAAAACCGGCATGGCAGAAGACTTATTACAAGCCGTCATTGATGTTTCAAGAGGAAAAACTTTTCTTAGTGCAGGCGTTGCAAAAAAAATTGCTATGCAAACGCTTACAGGTGATACAGACCCCATTCATCAACTGACTTCTCGTGAGTTTGAAGTGTTTCGCTTGTTGGTGGAGGGTAAGCGTGTAGAAGAGGTGGCCGACATGCTGAAGCTTAGCCAGAAAACAGTTGCAAACTACTACACACTTATTAAACAAAAGCTCGGAGTGTCTAGCCCCATAGAAATGGTGCGACTGGCAATGAAACATGGGCTGATTGTTGATAGTTAAGATTGCTAGAAATATGAAGAAAATAAAAAGCCACGCGATATAAGGTGCGTGGCTTTTTCTATTGCCAATCTAGCTTTAGATTGAAATAGCCGTTAGTTTGGAGATAACGAGACCTTAGTTTAGCGTTATTGATTTAGGGATGTAACGGGAGTCTTTCATCTTATCCATGGAAAATTATCCTTACGTGGAATAGCGCTTATAAATTAATTGTTGAACTACTTATATAAAGTTTAGGGAAGAAATCCTAATGTTTTTAGTGAGTTTTGACGTATGAAATTCGGGATATAAGTTTAGTATCCCTGTATACAGACGCAGGGATAAGTGATTGTAAAAATTTACCTATTAAAATTGATGCGCCATTGAATAATTGATTGCCGATATTAAAAAGACATATGAATAAAACATTACAGACTGCTGCCCTTTTATCCGTTGTATTAAGTACTTATGCATTTAAAATATATGCTGCTCCATTAGCTTACGTGCCCAATGAAAAAGATGGCAAAGTTTCAGTGATTGATACTGCTTCAGATAAAGTGATATATCAATTGCCCGCCAAAGGGAAGTTTGGTAAGAAAATTCAGGCAGTTGCTATTCAGCCAGATGGCAAAAAACTATATGTCGTGGTCCGCGATAAAAATGCCGTCGCTGTGGTGAACTTAGAAACGCATAAGCAGGAAGCGTTAGTGAAGGTAGGGGATGAGCCTGAGGGGATTAGTATTTCTCCGGATGGTAAAACATTAGCCGCCTGTCTAGAGGAAGAAAATGCGGTTTCATTTGTGGACTTAGCAACCGTTAAATTATCGCATACCGCAAAAACACAAGGCCGCAACCCAGAACATTGTGAATACTCTCCTCAAGGTAATTGGTTGTTAGCGAGCAATGAGGAAAGCGGTGATGTGGATGTGATTGATACCTCAACATATCAATCTGTACATTTGATTAAAGCGACCAAGCACCCTAGAGGAATTGGCTTCTCGCCAAACGGAAAGCTGGTTTATATTGCCAATGAAGCCGCTAACTTAGTCGAAGTAGTCTCTGTCGGCGACTGGACAATTCTGCATCGCATCCCCGTTGGTTTACGCTCAAACGGTATAAAGGTGTCGCATGATGGTAGTCGTGTATATGTGAGTAATGGTGGTGATCATAATATTAGCGTGATTGACGCCACTAACAATACTGTGATTACAACAATTGCTGTAGGGAAGCGCCCGTGGAATATGGCGCTAACCCCTGACGGTAAAAAGCTATACGTGGCTAATGGACGTAGTAATAGCATATCAGTGATTGATACATCAACGAATCAAATAGTCGGTGAAATCCCAGTAGGCAATTTGCCATGGGGTGTTGTCATTAGGTAAGCATTTAATAAGACTGTATCAACACCTGATTACCCAATCTACTTCTGTATTTGCTGGCGGTTTAAAAATAGACGCCCGTGTTTTAACATAGAGTAGAACAGCTGGGTTCACTAGACCATTGCATTCAAGATTCAGAAGTCCGTTTGGATAGCTGTCAAAAAGACATTCAAGAACGTGTTCAACAATGAGGTATGTTTTATTGAGGTATGTTTTATTTCTGCAGTTATATTCTTTTTTGTTATAAAAGTATAATTTAATATTATTTTATAATATATTTGCTTGGTGATACATTTCCGTTTTGTTTTTAGTTGATAAAAAAATGCACGGAATTCAATTTGATAAGGCGATTAGCTCGGAATCTGACTGGACAAAAAAGTCGATTATCCAATTCCCGAATCCACAGCAAATTAGCCTTTCCATACGTGCTAGCGCGCTCATATTTGCTGATGAAAAATCACAGCAGCTATTATCTCTGATTGAAAAAGTGGCGCCTAGCAATGCTACTGCGCTGATAAAAGGAGAAACGGGCACTGGTAAAGAGTTGGTGGCAAGGCATTTGCATAACCTTAGCCCGCGCAGAGAAGGACCGTTTGCGGCGATTAATTGCGGCGCTTTTTCAGAAACTTTGGTTGAGAGTGAGTTGTTCGGATATGAGCGAGGTGCCTTTACCGGTGCAGTGGGCTCTAAAAAAGGATGGTTTGAAACGGCGAATGGCGGTACTTTGTTTTTGGATGAAATCGGTGATTTACCATTGTCTACACAAGTGAAATTGCTAAGAGTGTTGCAAGAGCGTGAAGTCATTCCTATTGGGTCACGGAAGCCAATTCCGATTGATGTTAGATTGATCGCAGCCACCAATGTCAATCTCACCGAGGCGGTGAATGCAGGCCGTTTTAGGGAAGACTTGTATTACCGTATTAAAGTAGTGCCGATTGAGATTCCACCTTTAAGAGAGCGCAGGGGCGATATATTGCCTTTGGTTGAACACTTTCTTGAGGTCTATCGCAATCGCTTGCATACGGTTAAGCCGGAGCTCACTTCAGATACATTAAAGCATCTCATTGAGTATCCATGGCCAGGCAATATTCGTGAGCTTGAAAATGTGATTCATCGGGCGCTACTGGTCTGCGATGGGAAAACATTAAAGCCGTTTGATCTCAATCTGCCTTCTATACAGCAGACGCATATGTCAGATGGTGAACATGCGCTATCTTCAGATCAGCGATTAGAAAAATCAATCAATGATTTAATTCGACAAGAGCCCGATCAGCTTTATGATTTATTTATTCAAAAAGTAGTGTTGCAAACGTATGAGTATTGCAAAAGCAATCAAGTTGGACTTCACCCGTTTCAATAGACATATCATAATGTCGAAACAGGAATGGAGAGTTAAAAATGAAGGGCATCAGATATACGGCCGAATTCAAGGCTGAAGCTATCAAACAAATCACAGAACGCGGCCACAATACTGCAGAGGTTGCAGAGCGTTTAGGGATATCCACTAAAAGTATTTACAAGTGGATTAAAGAAGCTGAGCTACAATAGCAACCCGTAGTGAATAAAGATGTGATGGCTTTAAAACAAGAAGTCATTCGATTGAATGCAGCATTAAAACGCGCCACAGAAGAACGTGACATTCTAAAAAAGGCCGCCGTGTACTTTGCCAGTCACCAAGAGTGAAGTACACTTTTATCGATCAACACTGTACTGAGTTTAAGGTGGCGAGCATGTGCCGAGTGTTAAAGGTGCATCGCAGTGGATACTATGCTTGGAAAGTTAAGCCACACTCAAATCGAGCAATAGAGGACAGTAAGCTGCTGCTTGAGATTAAACAATCTTACGATGACAGTTACGGTATCTATGGCAGCCCACGTATTCATCGAGACTTACGTGAAGCTGGCTTTCACTGTGGTGTAAAGCGTGTTGCACGTTTGATGCACCAAGCCAAGCTCAAATCCATATGTGGTTACAGACGCCCACGATATAAGTCAGGCAAACCGTCAATCGCAGCGCCTAATCGTCTACAACAGCAGTTCACTGTCAATCAGCCAGATGTCGCTTGGGTAACGGATATTACCTATGTTGGCACTTATGAAGGTTGGTTATATGTGGCCGTTGTGATTGATTTGTACTCCCGCAGTGTAGTTGGCTGGTCGATGAAACCCACGATGGCCACTGAGATTGTATTGGATGCATTGCTGATGGCAGTCTGGCGGCGCAAACCTAAGCAAGCTGTCATTATTCATTCAGACCAAGGCAGTCAATTTGGTAGTGATGACTTTGCAAGATGGTGTAAAGATAACCATTTAGTCCCCAGCATGAGTCGACGTGGAAACTGCTATGACAATGCAGTCGCTGAGTCTTTCTTCAGTAATTTGAAGAAAGAACGTATCAAACGAAAAATCTATTCAACAAGAGAGGAAGCTAAATCAGAGATATTTGAATACATCGAAGTGTTTTACAATCGTAAGCGTCGGCACAGTCATCTTAATCAACTAAGTCCGATGGCGTTCGAAAAGCTACAAAGTGGAAGTCAATAAACGTCTAGTAAAACGGGTGAAGTCCAAGTGCAAACTGCTAGAGTACTTGGCATTAGTCGCAACGTATTACGCGCATTGCTCAAGCAGTTTGGTACCATTCAATAATCCATAATTCAAACATCATCTGCAATTGCT
>Ga0160182_108007_pt1 | contig 15598 bp, 9 predicted proteins | sample met14sa_FD_108561 | JGI IMG/M metagenome (GOLD analysis project Ga0160182, IMG submission 108561) | Synthetic bacterial communities of pure cultures from sediment of Lake Washington, USA, under high oxygen condition - MT... | ecosystem: Engineered > Modeled > Simulated communities (microbial... >... | reverse complement strand
CTCAACCTGCCGTTCAAGATCCGTGTAATGAAATTGTAAATGTTCCGCCATGGTGTTGAAGGAAATAGCCAGTTGCTGAAATTCATCACACCCGACTAGCGGAACCCGGCGATTCAAATCCCCTCCTGCAATTCGCTCCGTGGCGGTTATCAGCTGCCGGATCGGGGCGACCAGGGTACGGCCAAACAGCAGCGCCACTATTCCTGCAACCAGCAACAAAAAACCCAGCGCGATCAGGCTGATTGTTTGTAAGCGGTAAAGCGGAGCGAAAGCTTCGACGGCATCCATCTTCACCACCATGCCCCAGCGCAAAGCAGGCAGGTACCGCCACGCGCCGATAACCTCCACATCCGCATAGTCACGAGTAATACCCTGGTCATGGCCGCCGGAAAGAGCCGACTGCATCGGTTTGGCGACCTTATCCAGCGGCACACGATAATGGAAGGCCGCATCCGGAATGTGTCGCAAGGCACCGACATAAAGCGCTTCATCACCGTCGAGTTGCGCCAAAACCGTTTCGCCTGTCTTGCCCAAACCGGTGGTATCGCTGGTGACGGCGGTGAGTTTATCTAAATCCATTTGCAGTGCCAGAGTACCGATTACCTTGCCTGCCTTAAACAGCGGGGCCACGATGAAAATGGCCGGTTTGCCGGCGGATGGCGCATAGGAATGGGCTTGGGTAATTTGGATGTCGAGCAGCGCGATAGCTTCCCGATGAGCGTTGGCCAGCGCAGTCTCGCGATAAGGGCCGGTGTTGAGATTACTGCCGAAATCAGGCTCATGCAGAATAGAGAGCACTACATTACCGGCCGTATCGGTCAGCAACAAATCGTAGTAATGACTGCCCTCAAACAGGGTACGAAAAAAATGACTATAAACACCGTTCTCCGCCCGGTAGCGTAGCGAACCGAGGCCTTCTTGGTTGGCTACTAGAATGGAATGGGCTTGCAGTGCGTCGAAAGCGACAAATAATTGCGTCAGCAACCGGACATCAGCTATACGCTCATTAACATAGGCATCAATCTGATCCGCCTTTTTGTCAGCGAAGGAAGAAAGATTTTCTTGTTCGGACTGCTGCAAGGTGCGCTCAAAAGCCTGGACGTAAAGCCAAGCCAGTCCAGCCAGCGGCAATGGCGAGAGCAATAGAAAACCCAGCATCAGGCGCGGAATAATTTTGCCGCAGGTCATCATGGCTGACTTCCTTCCAGCAAAGCTTGCCATGAATCGCGGCTACGATAGCCGGGCCACGGACTTGGCCGGAGCGGCGCGCTCGAAGCAAACACCTGTTCGAACTGGCCATCGGGGCTTACCTTCCCCACCCGCATCATCTTCCATAAATGGCGGGTATCCGCATCCACCGCTGTTATCCCGGCAGGACTCTTGATGCTCTGCCGCAGCAAAGCCGGATTGACCCGGCCCGGTTCGCTGGAGTTCGCCTCCTGCACCGTTTGCGCCCACAAATTGACGCCCGCATAGGCGGCTTCCATCGGAGCACTGATGACTCGGTCAGCGCCAAAACAAGCCTTATACGCAGTAACAAAGCGAACATTCCCTTCCCCCTGCAAGGACTGAAAGTAACTCCAGACACCGTAGTGCCGGGTCAGTTGCCCACCGTTCCAAGCCTGCATTCCGCTTTCTTCCACGCTGAAAGATACCAGCGGCAGATCGCCCAGCCCGGCTTTGACCAGAGCGGAAAAGAATGCCGCATTGCTGTCGCCATTGAGCGTGTTGAGCACTACGTCAGGCTTTTTCCGGGCAATATCCTTGATGATTTCTGCCACGCCGGTTCCGCCCAACGGCAGATAGCGTTCATCGAGAATCTTCCCCCCCGAGGCGTTAACCAGATCGCCAATAATAATATTGGCGGTGCGGGGGAAAATATAATCCGAGCCCACCAGATAAATCCGCGGCCCAAATGTCCGCATAGCCCAGCGGGTGCCCGGTACGATCTGCTGGTTGGGCGCGGCACCGGTGTACAAAATATTGGCTGATTGCTCCATGCCTTCGTACTGCACAGGATAAAACAACAGATGTCGGTGTTTTTCGACTATCGGTTTCACCGCTTTGCGACAGGCCGATGTCCAGCAACCGAACAAGACACTGACTCGGTCTTTTTCAATCAAACGTTCGGCTTCCGCAGCAAACACTTTCGGGTCGGACTTGCCATCGGCCACCACCATTTCCACCGGTTGCCCCAGCAAACCGCCCTGAGCGTTAATTTCCTTTACCGCCAAGCGTACCGCATCCACCAGCGGTTTTTCGTTGACCGCCATGGTGCCGGTCAACGAATGCAATACGCCGATTTTAATGGGAAGTATAACAACCGGATAATATTGCCTCATCATGAACCCGGCAACAATCAGGATAGCTATTAGCGCCAGTGCTGCGCTGATTTTAAGGTACCTTTTCACAACTCAATCATTCAATTTATTCGCGCCTAAATGACTCATTGTTCCGTACCATCGGAAAGCAAACGATTCACGACCGCAAGAAAGCGCATCACATCAACAGGTTTGGTAATGTATTCATCGAAACCCGCCGCCATGCCCTGTTCAATATCGCGCGGCGTGGCGTTGGCGCTGATAGCAATCACCGGCGTCTTTTTTACCGCATCCAGGGAACGCAATACACTTAACACCTGATAGCCGTCCATGCCCGGCAGGTTAATATCGAGCAGAATCAGCTCGGGATGATGCGCCGAAGCCAGCTCCAGCCCTAATTCAGAAGTATGCGCCGTAATCAACTGTACTTGCGGATTCCTGCCCAGAATCTGGGCAATCAACCTGAGGTTAGCCGGATTGTCCTCTATATAAAGCACCGTATAAAGGCATTCACCGCCGGATGCCGCCTCGAATGTCGTTGCCTGTTCTACGCTATTGCTACGAATATCCGGCTCCGCAGCGACTTGCGGCAGCTCAATCCAGAAAGTACAGCCCCGCCCCTCCTCGCTGTCCATGCCGATAGTGCCGCCCATCATTTTCATGAGCCGACGGCTGATGGTCAGGCCGATGCCGGTACCCTCAATATCCGTGTCTTCCACGCCCAAACGTGAAAACGGCTGAAAAAGTTCCTGCCGCCGCGTTGCCGGGATACCGTAGCCGGTATCGGACACTTCCAGGCGCACGAAACCGTCCTGTACAGCCACCCGAACCAACACTTCTCCCTGCGGACGGTTGTATTTAATGGCATTGGAAAGCAGGTTTATCAGCACTTGCTTTAATCGGGTGCGGTCGGCGCGGATCACATAATCGCCGATTGCCGCATCATTTATGGTAATGCCTCGCACTTGGGCAATCGGTTTAATCAGCGTCAGGCATTCCCCGATGAGTTCAGCGCAAGACAACGGTTCCAGTGACAGATTGATGTTGCCTGACTCAATCCTGGCCAGGTCCAGTACTTCGTTAATAAGCTCAAGCAAATGGTGACCGGCCTTAAGTATCTCATCAACATAGTCCGCTTGATCCTCATTAAGTCCGGCTTCTATTTCCAGCAGCTGCCCAAAGCCCAGAATAGCATTCATCGGTGTGCGCAATTCGTGCGACATATTGGACAAAAACTCGGACTTGGCATTGTTGGCGCTCTCCGCTTCATCCCTGGCGGCGATTATTTCCTGCTCATACTGTTTGCGCTCGCTAATGTCGCGCAAGATACCGACGAAATGCTTGCTGTCGTCGATTTCCATTAATGTAACGGCCAGCTCCAGCGAAAAAACCGTACCGTCCTTGTGTTGCCCCGGCAGTTCAAGTTGTTTACCAATGATACCCGACGGTTGCCCGGCATTGTGCAGATCAATGTATCGACCATGTTTGCTGCGATAGGGTTCCGGCATTAACAGATTAACATTGCGGTTAATTATCTCAGCGGCGCTATAACCAAAGAGTTTTTCCGCGGCGGGATTAAAAGAGCTGATGGTACCGACAGAATCGATAGTGATGACAGCGTCCGCCACGTTTTCGATGATATGATTAAAAATAACCAATCGAGCCTGTTTCTCTAAAATCTTGAGCTCGGCAAACTTACGGTGGGTGATGTCTTGCACCACGCCCAGCATATTCAGCGGCGTTCCGTCTCCATCGCGTACCACATCGCCACGTTCCAGCAACCAGCGCACCGTGCCGTCCGGCCATACGCAGCGATGCTCAATGTTGTATTCAGCGCCCTGTTGCATACAGGCATCAACCGCATCAATCACTTTCTGCCGATCGTCCGGGTGTATTCCATTAAGGAAATACTTGAAGGAAATTTCCCGCTTATCCTCGGGATAACCGAACAATGACCCGATACGTTCAGAACAGATGACTTTTCCAGTCTGAATATTCCAGTCCCAGGTGCCGATATTAGCGTAATGCTGGCTGCGTCGCAGGCGCTCTTCACTTTTGAGCAGCGCATCACCGGCATCGCGACGCTCGGTGACATCATCGGCAATACCGATGAAATGGCTCAGGCGGCCCTGCTCGTCATGCACCGGCGCGATGCGCAAGTCATTCCAGTACGCAGCGCCATCCTTGCGGTAGTTGTGCAACAAAGCGCCTCCGGCGCGCCCTTCCTGTAACACGGCACGAATTTCATCGACCCCGGGCTGATCGGTTTCTTTGCCCTGTAAAAAACGAGCGTTACGACCGATCGCTTCATCGCGGCTATAGCCGGTGATGCGTTCAAAGGCGGGATTGACGTAAATCAACGGCATGCCGGGCCTGTTGACATCCACCATACTGATACTGCTGGCGCTGGCCTCCACGGCCCGCTCCAGCAAGCGCAGGCGCAGCTCGGCTTTTTTGATGCGGGAGATGTCGGTACGAATGGAAACATATTGATAGGGTCGCCCGGTATTATCCAAAAAAGGCACGATACTGGTTTCCACCCAATATAAGCGGCCGTCTTTACGTCGGTTGCATACTTCGCCTCGCCATATATTGCCGCATACAATGGTATGCCACATGTCGAGATAAAATTCGGGCAAGTGTTCGCTCGACTTGACGATACGATGATTTTGACCCACCAACTCATTCCGGCTGTAACCGCTGATCTCGCAAAACCGGTCATTAACATAAATAAGCGTACCGGCAGCATCCGTTGCACTGACGATAGCATGGGCATCAAGCGCCTGTTGCTGTCGTTCCCGTTCATACAGCGTCGCGCGCAATGACTCCGTCTGTTCCCGCGTTTGCCGAAAACGCCGTGCGTGCAAAGCCGCCGCCGCAACCAGGGGGTGCGGTTCAACCGGTTTGGCAAAAAAATGGTCGCCGCTGCAATTCAGCGCTGAAAATTGTCTGGATGCACGTGTTTCCATCGACAGATAAACAATCGGCACCTGAGCGTATCGCTCATCATCACGCAGGATGACTGCCAGCTCCGGCCCGGAACATTCCGGCATAACCATATCCAGCACCAGCACCTCGGCCGCGAAGTCCTCCAGCATTTCAGGAACTTCCAGGGGATCGCCCACGTCCAGCACCGTCATGCCGGCTTGCCGCAAAATTAAGCCGTAAGCCGCCCGCTGGTCGGCGTCGTCATCAACCAACAACACGCGAAAAGGCTCCATCGGCATCAGCGCGGCAGAGTCGGCAACTACGCGCAACAAAGCGTCGCTATCCACCGGCTTGGTCAGATAACAGCTAGCGCCAGCCCGATAGGCCGCAAGCTTCGCCGCCATATCCCGCCGCACTGAGATGCCGATAACCGGAAAACCGTTAAGGCTCTGCTTTTTCAGTTTCGCTATAACTCGCGCACCGGCATTATCGCCTTCGAGAAACACGCTACCCATGATCACCGCAGACGGCGGTTCGGTTGTCAGGTCGGCGGCGACAAAAGCCGCAAGTTCGTGGAACACGTCAACCCGGTAACCCGCCCGCTCCAGCATGGAACGCAGCCGACCGGCCTGTTCCTCGTCATCGTCCACGACCGCGATGCGTGGAATTTCCGTCCGCCTTCTCGGTATTTGAGGAACGAAACCGTGGCCCGGATTGACTGCCTGAGCTTCCAGATCCGCCAGCGCCTTGCGCATGGCATGTAGCCCATGTTCATCCAGCACTTCGTCAGCGGGTATAGCCGCCACGACCCGTTCCAAATTGCGCGCCGCCTCGGAAACCGGCATCAGTTGGTGAATACCCGCCGAACCCACCAGGCTATGCACCGCCCGATGCAAGCCATCAAGCGACTCATGTCGGCCGCGCTCAATATCTTCCAGCAGAGTCCTGAGAATAGCTAAACGATCCGGCAGACGCGCAATAAACGCCTCCCGCATTTGGAAAAGAGTAGCCTGAATAGCATTTTCCATGATCAGTTTTTGTTACGGCTGGTCGATCGCCGCGCGCCAAATCCTAATTGCTGCAGCTAGCCAACACATCACCGGCACATCGGGCAAGCGTGGACACAAATTCCGCGTCGCGCTTAATGGTGGTGCGAATATTCAGGTAACCCGGCGCCGGAATTGAGTTGCTGCTGATCAGTATGACCGGAATATTCTTGTTACGGCTATCCGATTCCCGAAGCGCAGCCACCAGTGCGAGAGCGTTGAGATCGGGTAGTTCGCGTGCGGCGACCAGCAGATCGAAAGGTTGATGAAGCAGTAATTCCAGTGCGGACAACCCTCGGTCCTGACTCACCAAACGCACCGCCAGCGGCTCCAGCACTCCCTGACAGAATTTTCGTGTAGCAACCGATGGCTCCACCAATAACACCGCCGCACATCCCGGCATGCTGGAGATGCGCAGTTGTTCCAAATCCTGCTCGATAGCCGTTGCAAAAACGCCGTCCCGTTGCGGTATCTCGGCAACGCGACGCAACAAGTCCACATAACTCAGGGCATAGCTGACCGCCAAAGAATCAAATCGCCCGCGAGCCTCACTGACGAAACTCTCAAACTGATGACAAATACGGGCGATAAGCGGCAGACCGAAAGTGCCGCCTGAGCCCTTAAGATTATGAACGTTACGATATAGCTCATCAAAAGCGTTCGCCGTACCCCGTTCCAGAGCCAATACACCATCTTCAAGAAGGTCGCACCGTTCAGGCAGTTCCACCACGAATTCGTCGCGCATCCCGGCAAGTAATAGAGCAAAGTCAGCATTCATCAAAAAATCTCTTTTATTTTTAAACTCGCATTTATTAGAAAGTCTAACTCATTACGTGAATGAATCAGCATCGTGAACACTGCTCAACAGGTCAACAGGTTGGTTCGCAGTCATGCATTATTTTCCGGCTCGGAAAACTGATCGCGAATCTTGAGGATTCCGGGTAATTGCTCCAAAAACACAGCCACCAGCTCAGGATCAAAATGCGTCCCCCGATTTTCCTTGATCAGGTCAACGGCCGCTTCAACCGTCCACGCCTCTTTGTAGGGCCGTACCGAAGTCAACGCATCGAATACATCAGCCAGCGCCGCAATTCGCCCGACCAGCGGGATGGCCGCACCGGACAAGCCGTAAGGATAGCCGCTGCCGTCCCATTTTTCATGGTGCGTAAGCGCAATTTCGCCGGCGCACTTCATCAGCTCGGAATCATCGCCTTCGAGAATATTGGCGCCGATGACGGCATGGGTCTTCATGATTTCCCATTCTTCGGGTTCGAATTTGCCGGGCTTGAGCAGGATATGGTCGGGAATGCCGATTTTCCCGATGTCGTGCATGGGACTGGCATGTAACATTAATTCACAATCGGCCTCATTCCAACCGATGGATTTTGCCAACAAGGCCGAGATGTGGCTCATCCGCAGAATATGGTTGCCGGTTTCGTTATCGCGATATTCGGCGGCGCGGCCCAGTTGTTGTACTACCTGTAACCGGGTGCGACGCAGCTCGTCGGTACGCGTCTGCACCATTTCATTCAACACGGCTTTTTGATCGTAAAGCATGCGATGCATCAATTGTGCATCAAGCATATTGCGCACTCGCGCCAGCAGCTCATTGCAATAAAAAGGTTTGGTGATGAAATCGCGCGCACCTGAGTTAAGGGCTCGCAGCAAAAAATCCTGACCATGCTGGGCGGTGAGTATCACTACGGGAGGAAATAGCGGGTCGTCAAGCGCCTTGAGTTGTTCCATCACCTCAAAACCATCCAGATGAGGCATATTAATGTCCAACAAAATCAGGTCGGTACGGGCCTGTCGGTAAATCTCCAATACCTGCCTGGAATCCTGTACCAACACCAGATTACTATAGCCTTGAGCCGACAACATTTTATCCAACAATTTCAGGTTTACCGACTCATCATCTACAATGAGAATACGTGCGACCTCCTTCTTGTACATGATGTTTACCTTATATTTATCTCTGATCGGTCTGCCGTGATTGTAGATCAACGCGCCAACTTTTCAAACTTTAACGCTCATTTTTGATCAACTTCGTAAATCCGTTTACGACTACAAGGATGGAGGGGATAAAACAATGCATGGCACAAATGCAGAGGCGGTTGCCGACGACGAAGGGGATTTAGTCGCACTCCTACATGCCAAAAAAAATGTAGCCGGTGATGAGCGCCACGCCGATTACAACCAGTTTGAGTTTATTGACCAAAGACTGCTCCCGCCAATAATAAAGCCAACTTGCTTTCTGATGCGCACAGGCTGACAACAGATTGTCTTTACAACGCCGGTAAAAAGACGGCAGCACCCGCAACAACCGGTAAAGTCCATAGACGGCAGAAGACGCTATGACATAAAAAAACAATAACCTGGGTTTGATGAAGATCGGTATGAAAAAGATGTTCGATGAGGTGATCAAGATTGGACTCGATAAACTCAAAGGTAAGATGGATGATCTCGAGGAGATGCTCGAACAGAAAATGAACCAGTTCGAACAATAAGCCGAATACTGTATCAGGGGCAGCGATAACGGCTATGACAGCGGCCAGGATCAATCCTCTAACCCTGAGTTGTTGCGATCGTTTTTTAGCGACATGTGCGGACAATAATTCGCGGTCTTCATCTTTCATATCGATGAAATGCGTGCCGACAAAATAAGGATACTGACTGCCGATGCTTTTGCAATAAACAACCTTGCCGTAAGTCACGATGGCAGCCATGCCGGATGCGAGCAGTATTTTGATGACCAGATAGTCGCCTTCTTCAAGCGCATCTTCACAATTAAAAGCCATGCCGCTTGCACTGATGTTAACGTTGCGGGTTTCGCTTTCATTAGAGTGAAAGTCCGGCGCCATGATACCCGGCAAGTTTTTTTCCAGCCTCGGCAATAACAATGCCGAATCCTGAGGCACCTTTTCAAGACCTGTAGGCGATGAAAGGGTGCTTGAAATATTATCGAAAACAGGTTGCGGTTCGGTCAGCAGTTTTTCATCTATTTTTTGGTAAAACAGATTAACTTCATCATAAATTCGAAAAAAAAACTCTTCGGTTTTTATTTTTCGTCACGTTGATCTTATCCATAATCTACAACCTCTAAACTTTATATTGCCAGGATTTGAATACCCTTATCACACTTCAATCGTTACACGCTGTCCAGGAAAACCCCAAGTAGGCACCTTTAGACGGCGGCACGAAAGAGCTTTATAGCACAATCCGTTCGTCCGCTACTTTCACGAAGCTTTCACTCTATTGAATTAACATAATTATTCACCTGGTGTTCCCGGCAACTGCTCCATGCCGTCGTTCTTGTCTCTGTGTTAAATAATTCTTTAGCCTGATTCCGATAATGCCTTCACAGGCTACTGCACCTGATGCGCTCCCGTTGTGACGGAAAACGCTTTAGGTTTCCATTTTTACCTTCCATGTTTTCATGGACGGTGCGTAACATCGGTTAATAAAACGCTTTTAACCTACCCAAACTCTGGCGTTTTTGAACAGACGCATCCACGCGCCATATTCATTCCAGTCATCCGGGTGCCATGAGTTTTGCACCGTTCTGAAGCAGCGCTCCGGATGCGGCATCATAATCGTAAACCGCCCGTCCGTGGTGGTCAGTCCGGTAATGCCGAACGGCGAACCATTAGGGTTGGCGGGAAATTCCGTGGTTAATTCGCCATAGTTATCGACATAGCACAAGGCAACAGCGCCCGCCTCCAACGCAACCGCCGGATCCACTGCAAATTCCGCGCGCCCTTCGCCATGCGCAATGGCGACCGGCATTCTGGAACCTTCCATACCGGCAAACAGGATGGACGGCGATTTTTGCACTTCAACCAAGGCCACCCGCGCTTCAAACTGTTCCGAGGTGTTGCGCATGAAACGCGGCCAATGTTCCGCGCCGGGAATGATGTCTTTTAATCCCGACATCATCTGGCAACCGTTACAAACGCCCAAGCCGAAAGTGTCGGGTCGCTGGAAAAATACGGCGAATTCATCTCGGCAACGCGAGTTGAACAAAATCGATTTTGCCCAGCCGCCGCCCGCGCCCAGTACGTCGCCGTAGGAGAAACCGCCGCAGGCAACCAGGCCGGTGAAATCAGCCAAGCTCACCCGGCCGTGAACAATATCGCTCATGTGTACGTCGATGCTGGTAAATCCGGCGCGGTCGAATGCCGCCGCCATTTCCACATGGCCGTTAACGCCCTGCTCCCGCAGTATCGCAACTTTGGGTCTTATTGCGTTTTTAAACAGCGCTGTCACGTCGTCGTTAACATCAAAGGTCAACGCAACATTCAAACCGGGATCTTGATCATCGGCGATGCGTTCAAACTGCTGCTGCGCGCATTCCGGGTTGTCGCGCAAGGCCTGCATCTGGTAGCTGAGCTCGGACCAGCTGCCCTGCAATTCGGCCCGGCCGGCGGAATAAACAACCTCGCCCAAATGGCGGACGGTCAGTTGCTGTTCTTCCATGACCTTGCCTATGACATAAATGCAATCGATCAGGCCCGATTGTTTTAACAGCTCCACGACGTCCTTACAGTCGCTCTGGCGCACTTGCAATACCGCGCCCAACTCTTCATTAAACAATGCCGCCAGCACATCATCGCCCAGACTATCTAGCGTCAGGGTCACGCCCAATCGGCTCGCGAACATCATTTCCGCCACCGTAGCCAGCAAGCCGCCATCGGAACGGTCATGGTAGCTAAGCAGTTTGTCTTGGCTATTAAGCGTTTGTATCGCATCGAAGAAGGCTTTCAGCAGGCCCGCTTCATCCAGATCGGGACAGTCATCGCCGAGCTGGTTATAAACCTGCGCCAATACCGAACCGCCCAAACGGTTTTTACCCGCGCCCAGATCAATCAGGATCAAGGCGCTGTCCTCATCCGGTACGCGGCGCAGTTGCGGGGTCAGGGTAAGACCAATATCGGCAACCGGCGCAAACGCGGTGATCACCAGCGACAACGGCGCAGTCATGGTTTTTTCGGCGGAATCATCTTTCCACACGGTTTTCATCGACAAGGAATCCTTGCCTACCGGTATCGCGATACCCAGCGCCGGACACAGTTCCATGCCTACCGCCTTGACGGTATCGAACAATGCCGCATCTTCGCCCTGGTAACCGGCCGCGGCCATCCAGTTGGCGGACAATTTTATTTTCTTCAGCGAATCTATGCTGGCGGCGGCGATATTGGTGATGGCCTCGCCTATCGCCATACGCCCTGATGCCGGAGCATCGATCACCGCGATCGGCGAACGCTCGCCCATCGCCATCGCCTCACCGGTCACGGCATAAAATCCCGTTGCAGTGACGGCGACATCGGCCACCGGCACCTGCCAGGGACCGACCATTTGATCCCGCGCAACCAACCCGGTGACCGAGCGGTCGCCGATATGGATCAAGAAGCTCTTATCGGCGACGGCCGGGAATGACAAGACGCGCTTGACCGCCTCGTCCAGCGTGATGCCGCTGAAATCCAGTGACTTGGTGTTGGGTTTAACATGCTCGACATTACGGTGCAGCTTGGGCGATTTGCCGAATAATACCGACATTGGAATATCGACCGGCTTGTCGCCCAACAACTTGTCGCCGAGCGTTAAATGCTCTTCTTCGGTCGCCTCGCCGATCACCGCGAACAGGCAATGTTCGCGCTCGCAAAAAGCGGTAAATAAGGCCAACGATTCGGGTTTGATCGCAACCACATAACGTTCCTGCGCTTCGTTGCACCAGATCTGCATCGGCGACATGCCTTTATCGGCATTATGCACATTGCGCAATTCAAAGCGGCCGCCGCGATCGCAATCATGGATGATTTCCGGTACCGCGTTGGACAAACCGCCCGCGCCAATATCATGAATGGAGACTATCGGCGTATCGTTGCCCATGGCATTGCAGTGATTAATGACTTCCTGACAACGGCGCTCCATTTCGGGATTTTCCCGTTGCACCGAGGCAAAATCGAGGTCTTCCGAACCTTCGCCGGAAGCCTGCGATGAAGCGGCACTGCCGCCCAGCCCGATTAACATAGCCGGGCCGCCTAAAATGATGATCAACGAACCGGCGGGGATCGGGTGTTTATCGACCAGCATCGGCCGTATGTTACCCATGCCGCCTGCGATCATGATCGGTTTGTGATAGCCCCGAAATTCATTGTCCTTGCCCGGTACGGATTGCTCAAAGCTGCGGAAATATCCGGCCAGATTGGGCCTGCCGAATTCATTATTAAAGGCTGCGCCGCCGAGCGGACATTCCAGCATGATGGTTAACGCCGAGGCGATACGTTCCGGCTTGCCGTTATCCGCTTCCCAAGGCTGCGGAAAACCGGGGATTTTCAGGTGCGATACGGAAAAGCCGGTTAAACCGGCTTTGGGCGAAGAACCGCGACCGGTCGCGCCTTCGTCGCGAATCTCACCGCCGGAACCGGTTGCCGCGCCCGGATAAGGCGAAATGGCGGTAGGATGATTATGGGTTTCCACCTTCATCAGCAAATGCGCGTCTTCTTCGACATAGGCATATTCGCCGGTCTGGGGATTGCGTAAAAAAACCTGCGTAGTTGAACCTACCGCTACCGAGGCGTTATCGCTGTAAGCTGACAAAATGCCTTCCGGGCTTTTTTCCGCGGTATTGCGGATCATTTTGAACAAGGATTGCGCTTGCTCTACGCCGTCAATCGTCCAGTCGGCATTAAAAATCTTGTGCCGGCAATGCTCGGAATTGGCTTGGGCAAACATCATCAATTCGACATCGGTCGGATTCCTGCCCAACGTTTGAAAGCTGTCGGTCAGATAATCGATTTCATCATCGGACAAGGCCAAACCCAGTTCCGTATTGGCGCTAACCAGCGCGTCGCGTCCCTGTTCGGCAATTGCTCCCTGCATTGCTCTACCTCCTGCATCCATGCAGTCGTCTATTATAGCAACATGCAGTAACGGCTTGGGCTGATGCTGAACGAACAGTTCAGGTTCGATGTCGCCGTCCAAAACGGTTTGGGTCATACGGTCATGCAACAACGCTTTCACAGATGCCGATAACGGCCCATCGACATCCAACGTGTACTCAATACCCCGCTCGATGCGTTTAACCTCGGATAATCCGCAACGTTGGGCAATTTCGGTCGCCTTGCTGGACCAGGGTGAAATCGTGCCTGGGCGCGGCACGACCAGCAAATGTGGGCCTGGAACATCAACGCCTGCTTGCGTGGAACCGTATGCCAACAGCTGCTTTAAAATCCCGGCTTGACGGTCGTCCAAGTCATTTTCAATATCCACAAAGTGCATAAACCGCGCTGAGACGGCCTTGATTGCGGGTTCTATAGCCTGAAGTTCGGCCAGCAATTTATTAATACGGAAGACAGAAAGCGCGGAAGTTCCAGAGATTTTTAACATGGGTAAAAAAGATTCAAATTAAAGGCGAAAGACGAAAGGCAAAAGGCAAAAGGGCTTTTTAACCTTTCGCCTTTCGCCTTTCGCCTCATAAATCACTTAGCCAAATCAGCTTTGATAGTGTCGTGCAAAAGCGTCAGCAAACTTAAACTCGTCTCGTCAGCCACCGGTTTCTGTTCTTTGTCCAAGATAACAACATCGGTCTGCCGGTTGTTTTCCACTAATTTAAGAACATACTCTTGTTCAGTGACTTCAAATCCTTTGAAAAAAAAGTTGACTTCGTCCCAAATAGAACCATCTTCCACTTCCTTTTTATTCGGGTCATATTGGACATCAAACCGCCCGTCGTCCTGATTGCGATTGGTCACTTCAATAGACTTTCTGCTTAATGCTTTACCCACCATACGCCATGCTATTGCTGAGGGCGCACCGATGCGCAAGCGCTTGGTTCCCTCACCCGCATCAACCAGTTCAACCTGAGTTAATTTCCGGTCGACAGTCGGAGCTGTTTCAGTTCGCGGGACGGCGTCGACATCAGTTGCTTCCGCAGCCGGAGCGGCGGCAGGAACGTTTGCGATTGAATCGCCTGCAAGATCGGGCGGCATGATCAGTGGTGGAATTTCAGTCGTAAACTGATAATCCTTTTCTTTATCCGGAAATAAATTCTTTATGGTGCTGCAGGCCGATACATTGACCAAAACAGCAACGATAATAAGCGACCTGATTTTAGTTTTCATAATCTGTGTTAAATAACTTCGGCCTGACGCATTGCGTCACGAACCGCATCAAAGCAATCTTCGGTCAACCACGTCAACGGTAAACGGATGCCCTTCCCCATCAAGCCCATTTCGGCAACCGCCCATTTAACGGGAATCGGGTTAGACTGAATAAACAGGTTTTTGTGCAACGCGGCTAGTTTTTTTGTCGATGGCTAAAGCGTTTTCTTCATCGCCCGCTATCGCCAGCATAATCATTTCATGCACCAGCTTTGGCGCGACATTGCCCGTTACGGTAATACTGCCGTTGCCGCCCAACAAACAAAACTCGCGACTGGTCGCATCGTCGCCGGTATAAATCGCAAAATCGTCACTGGTCAGATCGCGGATTTTTTTAACTCTGGACAAATCCCCGGTCGCCTCTTTAACGCCGACGATATTCTTGACATGAGACAGACGCCCAACGGTTTCCGGCAGCATATCGCAAGCGGTACGTCCCGGCACATTGTATAAAATCTGGGGAATGTCGACGGCATCGCTAATGGCTTTGTGATGCAGGTACAAGCCTTCCTGAGTCGGCTTGTTGTAATAGGGGGTAACAATCAGACAGGCATCGGCGCCGGCTTCTTTGGCCAGGCGGGTCAGGTTGATCGCTTCGGTCGTCGAGTTGGCGCCGGTTCCGGCAATAACCGGTATCCTTCCGCCGACATAATCAACAATCGACTTGATCACATCGCAGTGCTCGTGCTCATCCAGCGTCGCCGACTCGCCTGTGGTGCCGACGGCAACCAGGGCATCGGTCCCTTCTGTGATATGAAACTCCACCAGCCTTCTTAAGCTTTCCTTGTCCACCGCACCGCGTTCATCCATCGGTGTTACTAAAGCGACGATACTACCTTGAATCATGAAATCTCTCGATCAGAATTAATGCTGTTACAAAATTGACGCCATTATAACAAGCAAATAACTAAAACTCAGCCTGATACGTAATTTTACGGGTATTTAGCTAAAAAACGATTCGGATTGACCTTTCACCTTTGCATAAAAGGTTTATGTAGCTGGGATTGGCGAGGAATCGACAGTCCGAGGAGGCGTAAAATGGCTTTTTCAAAATCGGCAGGGTTACAGACTTCATGTTTTTTAAGAGTCGTGTGATTTAAAGCCCTTGTTGTATCCCCTGCGCTTAATGTGCGGATAATCG
>Ga0160182_102734_pt1 | contig 15801 bp, 23 predicted proteins | sample met14sa_FD_108561 | JGI IMG/M metagenome (GOLD analysis project Ga0160182, IMG submission 108561) | Synthetic bacterial communities of pure cultures from sediment of Lake Washington, USA, under high oxygen condition - MT... | ecosystem: Engineered > Modeled > Simulated communities (microbial... >... | reverse complement strand
CTGGATCGAGGCCTTGGCGCAGCAATGCCGGATGTTCGGTTTTCCTGAATCGGTGAGTTTTACCCCACAGCGTTGGCTGAACGACGGCGATACGGTTAAGGTGGGTAATGAAGTGTTACTGGTAATTCATTGCCCCGGACACACACCTGGCCATGTGGTGTATTTCAGCGAGGACGAGCGCCTGGCGCTGGTCGGCGATGTACTATTCAAGGGCTCGATCGGTCGCACCGACTTTCCAAAAGGCGACCATCAAACTTTAATCAACTCGATTGAATTAAAACTCTGGCCCTTAGGAGAGGACGTGAAATTCATCCCCGGTCACGGCCCTATGTCTACTTTTGGCGCGGAAATGCGCAGCAATCCCTTTGTTGGAGCCTACCGCTAACCGAAAAAAACCAGCCCAAGGACAGGTTAAAACGGAGGAACTAGCATTCTGGATAAATAGCTGCCAGCGGATTTTATTGACAATGGTGGATGGGTAGGGGCGATAGCCGAAACCCATCGCATCAGTTTGAGGACACTTGATGGGTTTCGCTTCGCTCTACCCATCCTAAACATTGCAATGCCTCAACCCTGTTTTAGCGGTACGCCATCCAAGCCACTCGGCCGGGGCCCTGGTACCAAATCGCTCAAAACCGCCTTGTCCAAAGTCTGTAAAAACTGCTCGACAGCGCCGCCTAACAATCCTATCAGCCCGCACCCTTTCTCCAGCGCACAACTACCCTGCTTTTTGGGATTAAAACATTCTGCCATCTGAAAGTGCCCCTCCACTTCCCTTACCACATTGCCGACACTGATCTCCCGCGCCGGCCGCGACAAACAAATGCCGCCCCCTTTGCCGCGTACCGTCAGCACAAAACCTTTTACGCCCAGTTTGTGTACCACCTTGACCAAGTGGTTTCTGGAGATGCCGAAAAAATCGGCTAATTCAGTAATTGTTACCCGTTTTTCAGTGTTGATAGCCAGATAAATCAGTACGCGCAGCGCGTAATCGGTATGTGCAGTCAATTGCATGTCGGTGAATTTGGTAAAAGCCGTATTTGAAATAAATGTTAATGACGCTTACACTTGCCCGAAAGTTGCATTTTAAACGCATGTTATAAAACTGTCCGGCGGTAAAATTTAATGTTGATCGAACCCGTTGCCCTATCCGATTTTTTCCTGAGCTTTTTCAGTGCGGCGTTGATCATCTTGCTGGCTACCGTGTATGCGGCGTTGTATGCCTGGTCCAAGATCAGCGGCCGCCGCAAATTCGAGCTCGCCGCCTGGTTAATCTACGCTGCTTTGTTGATTTGCGTCGGGGTGTTCAGCTACGTCAATCATTTTAACGATTATTGGCTGCTGCTGTCCTTGTTAATGGTACTCGGCTACGGCTGGATGCCGCGTTTTATCTGGAAGTTGTGCGCCGCGACGCACGATGCAGATACTCACCACTCTCATCAATCTGGAGATCATCATGACTGAGCAAAGTCCGCCCCGCTGGGCGTCGGAAACATTCTGGAAAAAAACCGCGATCTGGGTGACCGGCGGATCTTTTGTACTGCTGGTTATTTTAAGCTTCGATTCGATGAAACAAATCAGTGCCGGCGGCCCGCGCGTACCCGCCTACAGCGTGATAAACAAAGACATCAGCTATCGTTTCGACAAAGCCAAGCAGCGCTACCAACCCACCATAGGCGAGGACGCGCCGTTGTTCGGCAAAACTTTGAGCGAAGAAGAAGCAGAAAAACTGATCGATCACGGCAAAAAAACCGTACAAGCCAAGAACTGCATGAATTGCCACACCCTGCTCGGCAACGGCGCCTACTACGCGCCGGACTTGACCAAAGCCTGGCTGGACCAAGGCTGGGGGGCTAAAGAATCGCGCGAACAAATGATGGTGAATTTCCTGCTCGATCCGGAAAAAAATGCCCGCACCTACGGCTCCAACCGCAAGATGCCCAATCTGGACATCACACCACCCGAAGCGGAAGCCATCGTTGCTTTCCTGAAATGGATGTCGTCTATCGACACCAATGGCTTTCCGCATAATTTCATCGCGCTGGGCGAAGAGGAACAATAAATGACCTTACAAGCTTATCAAGAAAAAGCGGCGAACTGCTGGGCCGGTTGCAAGCAACGCCATACCGAGCTCATGACCAACCCCCATCTGAGCGGCGGCCAAAAACTGGCGGTACATTACTTTACCGTGGCGATGGTGTTGTTTATGGCGCAATTGCTGTTCGGCCTGTTGGCCGGTCTGCAATTCATCTTCCCCAGCTTTCTCTATGAAATCCTGGATTTCAACGTCAACCGCATGGTGCACATCAACGCCATGGTGGTATGGATGCTGTACGGTTTCCTCGGCTCGGTGTACTGGTTTCTGGAAGATGAAAGCGGCGTCGAAATCGTCGGCCTGAAATGGGGACAATTGGCGTTCTGGGTATTGACCGGCGCCGTCACCGTCGTGGTCTTGGTGTACTTGCTGATTCAAATCGGCAGCGGTACCGATACCTCACTGTGGTTGATCAACGAAGGCCGCGAATACATCGAAGCACCGCGCTGGGCCGACATCGGTATCGTCGTCGTAGTATTAACCTTCTTCTATAACGTCGCCGCCACTTTTGCCAAGGGCAAATGGTCGGGCATCGCCGGCGTGTTGACTTTGGACCTGGTCGCGCTGGCCGGTTTGTATCTGGCCGGCATGTTTTACGTCACCAATATTTCCGTCGACCAATACTGGTGGTGGTGGGTGATTCACTTGTGGGTGGAAGCCACCTGGGAAGTATTGGTCGGTTGCATCATGGCCTGGAGCTTGATGAAGTTGCTGGGCGTGCGCCGCAAAGTCGTACAAACCTGGCTGTATATCGAAGTGGCCTTGATGTTCGGTTCCGGCATCTTGGGCCTGGGCCATCACTACTTCTGGATAGGCACACCGGAATACTGGTTTACCATCGGCGGCTTCTTTTCGGCGCTAGAACCGATTCCGCTGGTAGCGATGGTAGTGCATTCCATCTACGACGCCGGTGCACATCGTTTCAAAAACAGCAACCACCCTGCCCTGGCCTGGATCATCGCCCATGCCTTCGGCAATTTTCTCGGTGCCGGCGGTTGGGGTTTCATGCACACCTTGCCGCAGATCAATCTATACACTCACGGCACACAATGGTCGGCTTCACATGGCCATTTAGCGTTCTTCGGGGCTTATGCCACCATCAACATTGCCTTCTTCTACCTAGCGGCGCAGCAAGCGCGTGGTAAGGTCTGGATGGGTGGCGAGCTTGCCAATGGCTGGCGCTGGAAAACCGCCTCGATACTGTTAAACCTGGGCGTGATGGGCATGACGGTGGCTTTATTGATCGCCGGCTACGAACAATCGTTTATCGAACGCGCGGTGGAAGGCTCCACTTGGGCCGGCTATTTTGCCGCACAAAATCATCCCTGGTTCATGCAAGCAATGGTCTGGCGCATGGTATTTGGCTTGATGACGGCGGCGGGCGGCGGTTTGTTGTTCTGGGATTTATTGGAAATCGGCAAGGGTGAGCAACGGCCCGCGGCAGTGATTGACAGCGAAGCAGTAGCCCAATAAATCAACGGTGTGCTTACCGCTTGGGCATCCACCGATTTTTCAAACGCTTAAGGCGAATACGCTGGCGTATTCGCCTTGTAAAGGTTTTATCTCAAACCGGAGAACATTGCGAACAAGCGGTTGGCTTAGCAAATCTCTCACTGGCCTTCTTCGCCGCACTGACCACGTTGCTGATTGAACCCAGATAATAAATCGCCTCTTTAGCCGGCAGCAAAGAGCAGCTGGATTTATGAATCAGGTGGTCACCATTTTCCTGCGCGCTTATCTCAATAAAAAACTCTGCCATTGTTTGTTCCTCTTGATATAGGTTTTATAAATACAGATCGAACCGCGTGAATGATCGAACCTCTGTAGGCCATCGAACATTCGGCCTGAGCGATGTTATGAAAACGACATGAATAACCGCTAATTCAGGCCATTTTGCGGCTCAGCTAACTGACAGCAAGAAATAAACCAGAACCACCGGTAGATTAGCCCTGCTCATTCCCCGTTAAGCGACACCTTGTTTGGGCATTTGTTAATCAGAGGTTCCTTAACGGTAAATTTCTTTTCGGCGGCCGATTTCGACAATCAAAATCAGCAATTCACCATCCAAGATGCGACAGAGCAAACGGTAGTCGCCAACCCGGTAACGCCATAGACTCGACAGATTACCTTGCAAGGCTTTGCCGGTGCTGCGCGGGTTATCCGAATTCCGCCAACTGATCGATGAATTGCTCGATTCTTTGCTTGGCGGGTTTGTCCAAGCCTCGCAAGTATTTGGCCGCTTTGCCGTCGATCTTAATCTTTCAGGTCATAAAGCCCGGCTTTTACGTCGTCCCAATCCAATAACGCGCTTTCCCCGCTTTCGATACCGGCCAATACGGCTTCTGCTTGTTGGGCGTCGTGTCGGTTTTCCAGGTAGCCGCGAACGATGGCCGCTATAAGCTGGCCGGCGTTTTGGCCGTGCTTTTGGGCAATGCTGAGTATTTCTTGCTCTTCGGTAGTATTGATGGCGTCTATGGTAATCATGCTGGCACCATTGGAATGGATGGGTATAGGGTTGGATTATAGCGTTTTCAATAACAGTCCCAAACCAAGTCTAGCTCTTCGCCATCTTCGGAAAACAAGTCGTATTCGCCTTGGCCTTGGCCTTGTTTGACGACGAATCGCGCCGGTGGTTCATAGGTGTTGGCCATTGCTCGCAAAGCGTCGGGCAACGGCGGCTCATTGATGTCGATCAATATGCCGCCATCGCCTAAATCCCCTTCGCAAAAATCGCCGGCTTTGGGTTTATTTGCTCGGTCATCGATTTACCTCATAGTCTGGTCGTCCAAGCCGCAACTATCAGCCCGACGATTACGAACAACACCACGCCGATCCAGAACCCGATATTGGCACCCCAGAACACCAGCCCGCCGAAACGGTATCACCTCGGCGCCGGCCTTTAGGCCGTCCAGATAGTCCGCCCAAGCCTGCATCATCCGCCGGCGTTCATCCAGGTACTGAGCGCGATTGTAGGCCGCTCTGACAGCATCCTTGGGCATGTGGCACAGTTGCCGCTGTATGGCATCCGGCGACCAGCCTTGCTCATTCAGCAGCGTTGACGCCGTGGCTCTAAAGCCGTGGGCGCTCATCACGTCGCTTTCGTATCCCAAGGTTTTCAGCGCCCTCCGGATGGTGCCATCCGACATGGACCGGCAATCGCCCCGGCTGGACGGAAACACACCGGTGAGCGGCTGGATAGATGCCAGCAAGACGCAGCTGGGCGACCTCTTTAGGCTCGGTTACTGCGGCATTGTGTTTGACTTTTTGCGCGGGTATTTGTTTGGCTACCGGCTGGGCGGGATCATAATCGGTAAAACCGTGGGCAATGGCGTAGGAAAAAGCGGCGCTGATCTCGCTGTTGATCCTATGGGCCGTCTCCAGCTGGTTTTTGCCACTCAGCGGCTTGATGATGCCGAATATATCCGGCGATTTGATTTCAGCAATAGGTTTGCCGCCGATGACAGGGAAAACATACAGCTCAAAACGTCTGATTTTCTTTTGCTGGGTGATTGCTTGAACCGTGTGGTCTGTCCTGGCCGGCCATTCGCGGCAGACATGCTCACAGCTGTTGACGATAGGTATGCCGGCCTCAATGCGTTTTTGGTTATCTGCGGCCTGCTGCCTTTCGATTTTGGCCTGCTTTCTGGTCTCGCTGGGATCGATGCCGTTGGCGATTTGACTCCTAGCCTCTTCGGCTTTGCGTCGGGCCTGTTCAAGCGATACTTCGGGATAGACTCCAAAGCTTAACCGGTTTTGTTTGCGATCGAAGCGATAGATGAAGCGCCACAGTTTAGAGCCGTTGGTTTTGACCAGCAGCGTAAGCCCGCCACCATCGTTGACGGTGTGGTCTTTGTCTTTTGGCTTTGCCGCCCTGTAGGTCTTGTCGGTGTTGAGTTTTTCAACCATAAAGTGACACGATTTGGTGTCACTTTAACCCGTGTCACTAAATTAGCCTGATGTCCCGGCATTTCATGAGATGTCTTTGGACAATAAAAAACCCGCTAAGCCTTACGGCTAGCGGGTTTTTAAATTTCTTTGGACTACCTAAGATAGGTAGGTGGCACGAGGGTCGGAATCGAAAAATTCATAAGTATTTGTTTTATTTACCATAAGATTTTAAAAGGCTGAGTAAGGACACAACCAAGGACACAATTACAAAACCTGCCGGCCAATTACAGGCATTCTACCTACTATTTTCGCGGATGGTGGCAAGTCATTTGATAGGCAACTTGCCACTATCCGCCAATCATTTTTTGGCAGATTGGCTAATAACATGGGCTACAGCCCACCAGCATAATTCAACAGGCAAACCGCAAAAAATTGAATTGAATATTAAATTATTTAATATCAATTACATACATAAAACACCGGCTTTTTATGGCTAGTATTTCAGTTATGAAAATGGCAAAAAGAGGAAATTGATTTCCATCTGCGAATTTTCGAATTCACGCTAATTTTCGTCACATTGACCACCTAAACACCTGATTTTAGGTGGTTTTCTATCACCCCATTGCACAACAATAGTGCAAAAACCATTTGCAGCGTGTGATTTTTGCACCAAAATCGCGCGGGTGAGGATGAGTGAAAGCCATATCCCCCCTTGAATAATAAGGTCTACAGGTTACCAATTTGCATCAATTATTCAAAAACAATAACTGAACCATTTTGGTTCAAAAAATTAATACATTGCACCAATTTGCAGCAATATTATCGCTGACTTATAGCCCGTAAACCCTGGGTATTTCACCTAAATTCAGGTGTTTGTAAGGCATAAAAAAGCCGGCGCTGTGGCCGGCTTCTACAAAGGCTTTTACTGCTGATGTAGGCTAAATCATAGAGACTCTGACTCCTGAATTGGCTTTATCCTGGACAGGTCGATCAATATCGGCAACATGGATAATGTCCATGAACCGCGTGAACCCTATGCCAAGATCATCGACTACATAACCCGGCTTTGATAAAGCGTGAGACACAATGTCGCCTATGCCGCACAGTTCGACCGCCCGCTTGGCGTTGTCGGCACCTCGGGCACTCCAAACAATAATTTGTTTACCGTCTGCAAATTGTCGCCGGGCCCAGGCGACTAACTGATGATTGATTCGATCATCAACCAGCAAGGTGCCGTCCACGTCGATGTAAACGACATTTGGTTTTTGGTAGTCAATGTAATCACGCTGCATGGGATAAGCCTCGATGTTGAATGTTGATAGTTTTTTCTGATAACGGATTTAACATAACAGCGTCCTTCAAATGGTCCGGCGCCAGGTGCGCATAGCGCATCGTCATACCGATATCGGCGTGACCAAGTATCTTTTGCAGGCTCAGGATGTTCCCGCCGTTCATGACAAAGTGACTGGCGAAGGAATGGCGCAAAATATGGGACTTTTGCCCGCGAGGAAAATCCAGCTCGCTGCGCTTGGCTGCCCGCCTGAATGAACCCAAACAGTTGGTGAACAACCTATCGTCCGGATTTTTGTAGCCGGCGAACTGGTCAAGAGCATGGAAGAACGCCGGATCAAGCGGCACGGTTCTAGTTTTCCTGGACTTGGTGAATTCGAAAGTAATCCGGCCGTTGTGTACCTGCTTACGCTTTAACTTCTCGGCCTCACCCCATCGGGCTCCAGTTCGCAAACAGATTTGCGTAACCCACCAAGTGCTCAGATTTGTGGAATACATCTTGATCGACTCCAGCAACTCATCGATCTGCGACCGGCTGAAATAACTGAGTTGCCGTTCCTGGATCTTGAAAAACTCCACCTCGCAAATCGGCGACTGATACGTAATCACCTTCAATTTTTTTAAGCGGTTGAAGACGGCGGCTAGATAACCGTGCCGATTATTAAAGGTTTTCAAGCACACAGCGCCTTCGTTTTGCGTGACATGAAAGCGGTACATCACAAATTGCTCAGCCGTAATCTGGCTAGCTATCGGATTTTTTAAATCGACGGCCATCTGCAACAAAACCCGGCGCCGGCGCTCAGCATCGGCCAAGTTTATGCCGTGGTATATGTACCACGCCTCAATCAACTCTTTCAGGCTGCGTTCATCCATCGCCTGTTCATAGTTGGTGCGATACTTAGCAAGATAATCGCGCTCGAACAGTTCGGCGGCCTCCCTTGTTTCAAAGCCGCTGCGCCGCGTGCGCGGTATGCCTTTACGGTCTACCTGCACGCGCCAGGTGCCGTCTTGATCTTGTTTAACCGTCATAGCTCAACCTTGGCAATTAAAAATAGCCCGTGTTGCCGGCTAACGGCGAATGCCGGCCGGAAGCGATGGCGGTCAAATGCGTCTGTTTATACTCGCTTAGTTGGACCAATAACCGATTCACGTCGCTATCGTCGCCCGGCAACTTCATTAAAAAATCTTGCATGTCGTTCAGCAATTGGTTCAACTGGGCGTTGTCCCTGGCATGGTTACCGGCGACGAGCCTCATTGTTTTGTGTTCTCTATCCATTCTGTAGTCCTCCAGGTTCCCGGTAAGTGGGTGAAAAAAGCAAGCCGAACGGCGCCGGCTTGCCGAGGCTGGCTCTAATGGGGCGCTGTCTCGATCACGCCGATGACGTGCGCCGTGGCGTGGTGTAGGTCGGGCATCTCGTAACCGTTCGGCCCCACGCCGAAAGCCCGTTGATACAACAGCTCGCATAGCAAGTGCGAGGTTTCCCGTTTAAAGAAATCCTTTTCTTCAAGGGTATAGCCTTGGCTTCTACCCTCCCTGGCGATCAACGCCATCACCAGATTCTTGAACGAGTCGTTCGCCGTTTCGATCAGTTGGTCGACAGACTGATTCACCATGCCGACAGCGATTTGCGCTTGAGCGTAATTCATCGTGTTATGCAGGCCGGACAGTTCTAGATCCAGTCGCCGTATCTCCCGATTAGCCTGGTCGATTTGACTTTGCAGGGCCGGCAACTTCGCTTCCAATTCCACCGCCGTTTGCCGCTGTGCCTCGTACTGTTCTTCTGTTAAGGTTGGCTGGCGTAACCGCGAAGGGCTTTCCAACGCTAAATCCTCGATCCGCAACTGTTCGCCAATCTCACCGATCGTTTGCTGATACTCGGCGATTTGCCGTTGAGCACCGACAACCGCCTGGCGTTTCTCTATCAGTCTTCCGTTCAATGAGTCGATGTCGGTTTTTGCCTGGCGATAAGTCGCGATGTGTTCTTCGTTTAACATGTTATTCTCCAAAATATTGAATGCTTGATGGCGCTACACGGCATGCACCGCGTAGCGCTTCGCTGGGTTAAACCAAATGGTCGTATCGACGGGCGCCGGACGTCAGATTGAGCACATTTTCCAATATGTCCGTTGCTTCCTTGTAAAGCTCAATGTGTTCGACATTGCCATGGATGTCGCTAAACATGAAAAGCGTTCCTTTCACGTCGTCAATTTCCTTCTGAATGGTGTCGACTTCCTCGGATGACATAGAACGGCCTAATTTGATTTTTCTCGATATGTCCACAACCTTTTGGAAGGTTTCTTTAAGATACTGCTTTTGATGTGCACTTAGTTGGTTCATGTTGGTGTCCTTGTAATCAGTGTTAATTAAGGCCGGCTAAATGTCCGGCCTAGTTTTCCTCAAGCCCAGCCCAAACGCTAAATAGCCAGATTGCCGTTAAAGCTATCCGGAAAACTTTCGGTCACTGCATCAAACGGCTTCGCACCAATATGCGTGCGCATTGTGCTGTTCAGTTGCCAAATTAAGACGCCCTGCAACCGCAACGAGTTGCCGCCACTTTTAGCCTGGTATCCCAACCGGTCCGGATTTTTGCGGTAATACCCCTCAAGGTTCACTTCATCCACAATTGATTCCAGGTTATCCACGACAAACTGACGGATCGTATTGGTTATTTTGGGTTTCGGGTAAACAATCAGATGCGCCGTCATGAATTCCGCATCAAAACCTTGTGCCCTCAACTGGGTCAGCGGGGTATTTATAGGCCATGGTGTAATTGACATTTTTCTTTCTCCAAAAAGATTATTAATAATCCGGTTGCGACCGGAACAGCTCCTCAAGCCCAGTTAAAACAATCAAAAGCCCGGATTGAATTTCACGCCCAAAAGCTCGTCAGGAATGTCGTCGCGAAAGTCGGTAGGCAACCCGCCCAATGCTATACGGATAGGGCTGTCAACGTACCAGCCCCAAAACAACACGCCTAACGAGATACGCGAGTCATGCGCATCTAGTTCTTGATAACCCAGCGGGTCTTTGCTCTTGGTGTAGTACGCCTCTTGATATAATTCGTTTGCAATCGATTCAGTGTTGGCAGTGATGAAATCCCGAATCGAATTAGTAACCTTGGGTCTCGGAAACACCATTAAGAGGCAGCGTTTAAATTTCACGTCAATCCCTTGCGCCCGCAACTGGGTCAAAGGCGAATTCACGGGTAATACGGTTAAAGCCATGTTCGTTCTCCAAAAAGATCATTAAGAAACCGGTTTACAGCCGGAACTGCTCCTCAAGCCTGGCCTTGCATTCGGTGTTTCCGCTATTGCCTCCGTGTGGGTGTTAGTCATACGCTCGCCGCTTTAAAACCGGCAAAGCTTTCGCCATTCATGTACTCGGGTATCTCATTGGCCGTCGTGTCTTCTGGATTGCCGGCCTCGGTGCGCTGCGGCGCCGGCAAATCCCAAAGGAACACGTTGTCGATGCCTTTCATGTTGGCTTCGGCGATAAGTTGGCCGGAAATGGCCGACAAATTCGCCGTTACGAATTGGGCCAGCGATTTAGTCATTTTGTGCCTCGGCCAAACGCGCACGCGCTGTTGATGTAATTCGGCATCGAAGCCTTTCCGCCGAAGCTCGGCTAATGGGTTAAACGTTGTCATATCTATAATCCTCGTTGATGGTTAATCAGCGACCACTACACAGCGGTCGATGTCTCCTCAAGCCCTGGCCAGCAACGCGGTTTTTTTATAAATTCAATTTTTTAATTTTTCCTCAAAACTATTTATTAGCCGTCATACCCAGCACACCCAGCACAGCCCAGCAACGGCGCGGGTTTAACCTAGCATTCAGCCCAGCACAAACCCAGCACAAACCCAGCACTAAACCCGACACAAACCCAGCACTGAAAAAAAAGCGCCTCATTTTTTTCCAGCCTTTAGCCAACTTGATTCCGGATTTTCCCAATCCTTGCGAAGCCGGATCCCGCGAATGAATCGACCGGAAGCAGCGCGGCGTTGTGCGGCCTCAAATCCAAGCGTTTGGACCGTATCGATAACCAAATTCTTGAAACGTGTAGACGAAACGTCGCGCTTACCGTTACGAATAGACCATTGCAAATAGCTCGGATAAAGTTGAGTTTTTGCGTTTTGGAATTCAACCTCTGAGCCCGGCTCGTTTATTTTTCGACCGTCGCCTATTTGCGTTTCCGCGTCCTTATCCGGCATACAGCATTCAACCAACCAACCGGCAACCGAATTGCTTTCGGTCATTGCTTCAAAGTTGGCCTGTTTGGTTCGTGCTGGTGGGTTCCGGATAATGCGGGAAATGTCGTCCTGAGACAGTTCAAGCAACCAATTCACCAAGCCAGGTAATTCAGCATGCAACACGGCCACTTCACCGCCTCGCGCTTGCCAATCAAGCTTTTGCTCCTCGGTAACGCGCCGCTTAAGATGAACCGTGATTCGCCGGCGCTCTAGGCCTGACGAGTTGTCAGAGTTCTGCACATGTTCGTTGCTGATCAGAATGAACAGACCTTTGAATACAAAGCTCCCGGTCGATTGTTGGTGCTTAACTTCGTAGCGCAGCGGATCGCCACCAGTCGCCGCCTTGAAGTTTTGCAGGCTGCCGCCGTTACGCTCGGAATCGGCAATGATGGCCAGCATTTTTGAAAACAGCCTGGCCAGCTCAAACTTATCGGTTTCCAACGCATTGAATGAAGTGGACACGGTATTAGCGGCTCCAACTAAAGCACCAATCAAATTCAATAGTGTGGTTTTTCCGGTTCCACCTGGCCCGATTAGGTGCAAGAATTTTTGCAGGTCATAACGGCGGTGCAGTATCGCCGCCATAAAGGCGCGAATCAGTTCAACAGTGTCCAAGTCATCATCAACTGCCCATTTCAGCCAGGCCTTAATGCGTGGGCAATCCGCTCGCCGGTTGTATGCGTATGGCAGACACCACGTTAGTGCGGTTTGGTGTGTAATCCCCGCTAACGCCCGCGTCTCGATGTTCAACAAACCGTTTTCGAACGGCAGAAAGCCTGCCGATTCATTGGGTGCCGACAGCAAATAGCCGCTTTCCAAAATAGAACGAATACCACTCAGGAAAGCAGAGCGAAAGCCGATCCCATGGCAACCCAAATACAGCATTTTTATCAGCACGCGCTGAATCGTCTGTTTGGCGTCTTGCACGTTCCAGAATAAGCCGTTAAAAATGTACCAAACGCCCAATTCAGGATTAAACGCCGCATACCCTTTCAGCGCGACCGCAACTAAAACAGCCGCTTCCGATTCTATCCTGCGCTTCAAGCGGCCATCGCTATCAGCCATGAGAAGCGCACTAGCCTCTAACGCCGGCTCATTACTGCTCGATGTCGGGATGTTTTCCAGAATGGCGGCGATTGGGTTTAATTTTGGCGCGGATGTACGAATAGCTGCCTGCACTCTTCTATCAACCTCGGTTGATATTTTCCAAGCCTTTAAGGCAAGCTTGATGCGCGTGTATGACTGCCTGTCGTCGCGGCTGATTGTAGCCAGAGCGCCAATTATCTCCGGAGTGTCCCAAGCCGCTTTATCCTTGTCGAGCGCCTCAGATGTTGCCTTTTGCCCGTCGATCTGGATAAAGGCATCAACAATTGCAAGCGCCTGCTTCAGGCTTTGTTCTGCTTCGCCTTCGGCGGCATTCTCAATCAGTAGCCTGGCCTCTTCATCCCGTTCTAGTGGTTTTGAGCTGATTTCATCAGGTAAGAACTCTTCAGGCCGCAACATGGTTACCACCTGTTTGACGATGATAAACTCTGGTCATTTCCCGGCACTGCACCCAGCGTTCACCGAGCGGACGGGTGGCGTCGTAGCTGAAAGCGGGCGAGTTGGGATCGACAAAGCGCGGCCATACCACAACAAGCTCGGCTTCGGCAGTTAACAGGCATCTGGCTAAGGCAACAACCCGCTTTGAATCGGGACCGGAGCTCCATTCAATGACGCAACTGCAACCATTCACCGGCCAAATGACTTGCTCCGGATTTATGTCGGGTGGTAAGACCATAGCGCAATTTTCGCCGCGGGCGTTCCATCGTTTGGCGCTATTCCAGGCATCTTGCCCCATGCAAACGACTGCCAGGAACGGCAGGTTTAAGAATTTTTGCCGCTCGGCAAGAATGGTTCCATAAGGAGGAAGTTTTCGTTTTCTTTTCATAAGTTTAGGCTTGCGTGTCTATTTAATTAGCCATAAACTGTTCTCGGTGAAAGAAAGAACAGTGCTTTGCTTTAAATAGGCCGGCGGCCTCCTCAAACCGCCGGCCTTTTTTTATGCGTGCTGGCTTTTCGTTGCTTGGTGAAAAGCACTCACCACGGCTTTGATGTCGGTAAGTTCATCGCCAACTGAGCGCAACGCGTAATACATGTCATCGTCACTTGGCCTTATTTGGTCATCGTCTCCGGCAACGGCATTGCCCAACATAGACACGACTGATAAGGCTTTGTTGGTCATCATGTTCACCGTGTCGGCCAACGCCATGGCGCTATCCACGCCGCCCAGTGGCGACAAGCGGTGATCGGAAACAGCCGGCGTTTCGGCCATGTTCCCATCCGGGATCCAATCCTTTGGGTAAAAGTCGTCGATGCAATGCAATGCGCCGCAGGCCATAACTCCCGATAGTTGGTGGAGTTTTTCCAATGAGTGAGGTGTCGCCTTGCCTGTCGGTTGATGTTCAATCAATAAGTCAACATGCCCCGACAGCGCATCGAAACTGTCCGCCAAATCCGTAATACAAACCTGAGGCAAGTCAGTTCTAAAGTGGGTCATTTCCTGGTCGAATCCAAGGTTAAACTGGAACACCAAATGCGCTATCCGGTCGAAGTGGTAGGCCGAATCACAAAGCGCGTTCAGTATTTCCTCGGTCAACTCGCCGCGACGTTCGGCATCGATCGCTTCCTGATAACAATTTTTTACAGGTTGAAAGGATCCAACAATGATTTTGAAATCTCGGTCCGACAACCGCCACCAACGCCGTTTATCGGCGTGGGGATCAATAGCGGACTTTGTCGGGTCCGATTCTTTGGTTGTTTGGCTGACGCTTGTGGCCGGCGTTACCTGTTGGCTTTTCATAATAATTCCCCTTTCACTATGCTGATAATCTGCCGTTCTAAGCTGAACAGCGCCTTGTCGTCCCAGCTTGGGACGTGTCGCATATAGATGATTTGTTGAAACAAGCGCAAGGCTTCCGCGTCCAGATTCACCAGGTAAAAAAGGCTCTCGGTAAACGGCAGATTGCGGTAGGCGCTTAAAAAGGCAGTAGCCAGATAGTGACCGGAACCGTCCAGCTGTTTAATGCGCTGAATCAGCAAGTCGGCTTCCAGCTTTAGCGGGCCGCGCCGGCATTTTTTGCACAATAAATTAGATAGTGCCGCCTTGTCCTGGCGGGTAATTGGCTGCAAGGGTGGCAGCTGCGAAGGCTCTGTCTGTGATTGATCGGGTAATATGAATGTCATTTGACACCGCCTTGCGCCCAGCGCTCGAACAGCTCGTCGCCGTTGTCCAAGTAGTGATGCACTTCCTTGGCTGTTGCCCTGGCATCTAGCGTCAAAACTGCCATGCAATCATCGAATAAGCCTTTGTCCAAGCCTCTGAGCCGGACCAGATTGAACGGGAATCGGTAGCCATTCCATAGACCAAGGAGGAAACTGCGCACGGTATCGGCCTGGCCGGTGTCGCGGTCGGCAATTGCGGCCAGGCGGATTAGCGCGGGAATACCGGCATCGGTGGCGGCTTGGCGCTCGCGGTCCAAATCGAGGATTTGCGACAAGAAGTCGTTAACGGCGTCGGGGTGTTTGGTGGTTATTGGGCGGATTTTGCCCGTAACTTGAATGTTCATAACGGTGACTCCAGTTGATTTGAGTAACCGCCGCCGATGCTTCTCACGGCATGGGTGGCGGGCTGAAATGGGGTGAGAAAACCGCCAACTGGAGCGATCGGCCCGAAGGCCTCCCAAAACAGCCCGCCATAACAGATTGCATACGGCACAAGGCCGCGCTGAATGACAGGCATAAAAAAGCCGCGAATGAATGCGGCGACTTTTCGCCAGTTGAACACGGGTTTCTCACGCCCGACTTTCGTTTTTTTCGAAAGCGGGGCCAGAATAGCGCTGGGAATATTCGGTGTCAACAACATAATCAGCCACCCGCCATCATCACGTCGTCCACCAATTGCGACAGGCTGCGTTTAGACTCGTAGTTATTGATCTGCACCGTGCCGATGCTGCGCGATTGATTTTTGTTGTCGTTCAGCGTGCTGAATTTGTTCATCAGTCCGCCTTTGCCGCCGCCGCTATTCAAGCCGACCGGCGCGGCTATCGGTTTCGGCATGCCGCCCAAGTCGATGTCAATGCCGGGAATCATATTGATTTTGCCGATCAGCGCGTCCACGCCGGACAACAAAAATTCCCACAAGTTGAAATTTTTAAACCAATTTTTTAGCCCTTCAAACCCCGTCATCACGAAATCAATGGCGGATGCCGTTTTTTCGATGAACGCGGTAGTGTCGCG